>Ga0207650_10000076_pt1 | contig 132412 bp, 111 predicted proteins | sample KBSS63metaG_FD_184325 | JGI IMG/M metagenome (GOLD analysis project Ga0207650, IMG submission 184325) | Switchgrass rhizosphere microbial communities from Kellogg Biological Station, Michigan, USA - KBS S6-3 metaG (SPAdes) (version 2) | ecosystem: Host-associated > Plants > Roots >...
CTCTCCGGCGTGCGTATGGCCGCAATCACTTGATTGGCCGGCTCTCGCTCTATTAGCCCTCGATTACGAGTTTCCCTAAATGTCCATTTGCACCAGTGACTGCGATCGTTTTGTCCTTTCAGAAACTCGAAACATTTTTCAACAAACTTGCGACGAAACATCGTCGGGCCGGGTACTCATCGTTCTAATTTGCTGCCTGCTGAAGTAACCCTATGACTTTTTCATCGAGTTCTCTTGCTATCTTTAGCGCCTGCGGATTTTGGTAAGGTGCGAGATAGCTACTCATCGAGTCATAGGAGAGATGCACCCCGTCTTCACGTTCAGTTACCAGAATCGTTATGGGAGCGTAGGAGCCAGCGTCAGGAACATGTTCGGTCATCTTCTTCATGATCAAGGGATTTCCAGCAATGATTCTGACCGCATTGAAAGCCTTTGCAACTGGATCCTTCCGCAACACCGCTCCGGGATCTAGACGCATAAACTCCATTAGATCAGCTGGGCCTACAGCGCTCTTCACCAGGCGCTCATACTCTTCAAACGACTGAGCAGCAGCCTTTTGCTCAAAGTATGCCTTCATGTCTGGGCGTCCGATGCCCTTTTCCAATTCACGAAGAACCTGTTCAAACGATTTGTTAGTCACTATGTCGAGTCTTTCAACTGCAATCTGTCTTGAGTTCATTACATCCATCCCTTCTCTCTTATCTCCTTACTCTTCTGTTTATGCCGCGACTGAAGAATGGAGCGGTTTCAGTTCCGAATGATGGACATCCTTCTGATCGTCGGCCGTCACCACGCCGGGTGGCCCGCTCCGTTCATGGACGTAACTGGCAGGCGTGCGATCAATCAACAGGCTGAGCAGTTCCGGGCGACTGTAGTGGCCACGTGAGTCCATTTGTCGCTTACGCTTATCGATCAATGAGAAATCAAGATCGGCAAGCACGACGCCTTCGCCGGAGCGCAGGGGCTCGCCAATCAATTCGCCCTGCGGCGATACAATCGCGGTAAAACAGCCGCTGGAGATTGGACCGATAGGGCAGCCCGTGTCGTGCATGATCTGGGCCTGCTGATCAGCATTCAGCCAGGCGGTGGCGTTGACAACAAAGCAACCGGACTCTAGTGCGTGTTGGCGGATATTGACTTGGGTCTGCTCGGAGAAGATGTCGCCCCCGAATGAGCCGGGGTACATAGAGGAGTGAATCTGCTCGCCATCAGCCATCAACGCATAACGGGCAAGGGGGTTGTAATGCTCCCAACACGCCAACTGACCGATGCGCCCAACTGCACTATCTACCGCTTTCAATCCGGAACCGTCGCCTTGGCCCCAAATCATGCGTTCGTGATAGGTCGGAGAAATTTTGCGGCGACGCTGAATCAAGGTACCGTCTGAATCGAAAAGCAATTGTGTATTGAAGAGGGTGCCACCATCGCGTTCGTTGACGCCGATGGATATCACCATCCCAGTTTGCCTGGCTGCATCGCTGATGGCATCGGTAGCAACTGACGGCACAGTCACCGCTTCTTCTATTAACTTCAATTGTGCAGCACCCATCTCAAAGGGCCGCTGCACAAAGGAGAAGTAGGGGTAGTACGGTATTACCGTCTCTGGAAAAGTCGCGAACTGCACACCTCGGCTACCAAGTTCAATGATTTTCTCAACAACTTTCTTCACGGTGCCTTCGCGGCTGTAAAGCACGGGGCTGATTTGTACGGCAGCGGCTTTGATGATTTTCATAGCGATCTCCTTTTTGCTGCATGCGATCTAGACGGTGTCTACTCGGCCCGCCCTGATCCGATGAAGAGTTCGACGGGACAGCAACTCGTCCAAGCTGAATGGGAAGCATTCGCAACTTGCCAGGAGCAAGGCTCCCCCTATTCCCGTTAGGACGGCAAAATTCAAAGGCGCCTTGATCCCTAATGCGAGTGTCATCGACACTCCGAACGTCGTTAGAAGAAGTCCACTTAAGCCCGCGGCAACGCGCGTGTGCCAGCCGATCAGGAGAAGAAGACCGAAGAGAATTTCAGCGCCCGTGGCGATCACGCCTAGTGTTGGGATGATCTCGGGTGGCAAATACCAATTGAGGGTATGGGTGTATTCCAAGAACCGCGAGAAATTTCCCCACTCCACGTTGGGTTGCCCAAATGCTCCCCAGAGGCCAAGTCTGTCGGCTACGGCCGACAAGAAACCAACACCGAGCCCAATCCTTAGCAACAGGGCTGCATAGTTTGCGAATTTTGAATCCCTCACTGTAATCGTGCTCATATATTTCCTCTCGAATTGACTGTTTGCGAACCGAACTGCTCGCAATTGTTCGTCTACTTTGCTGGCATCACCAGCGGAGCGCCTTTTTTGTGAATCAGAAACACGAGAAATTTCGCTGGCTTTGTATTACTTGCGTTTCGGCTAACGACGTGAATATCGTTGGGACCTTCATAAAAGGTCTGGCCTGGCCCCAGAGTGAGTTCTTTTTGCCCTCTCACCTGCATCACGACGGAACCTTCCAGCACGTAAACAGACACTTGGGCATTGTGGCGATGGACAGGGCTCGAAAAGCCGGCCGGAAAATCTACGGTGTACATCAGAGCTTCCTTGCCGGGGAATCCCGCTACGTCTTTCGTGATTAGAGTTGTAATGGTTTCCTGCGCTGGTGGTGTCACGGCCTTCTGCGCCATTAGTGGGGTGGTTGTGATCGTGGTGCTGATGAACAGGATTGCCAGCACGAACCTTAGTTTTGAGTTTGTCTTAGGTAGTGTTTCCAGTCTTCCTTTCATTGATTTATCTCCCTGAAAGCGACAATAGGCTTCGCGTGGACTATAGAAAAGGTCCATAATCGAAAGAAGGAATGGTCCACTTGAACGCAGCGCGTGGGCTCAACACAAGCGATGCCTAAAGAAGAAACATTTCAGGATCTGTCACTCAACCCGCCCTCTGGCAAGCACGACCTCTGGCGCTGGCTTTACACAGAGTTGCGCGGCGCTATCCTCGATGGACGTTTGAAGCCTGGGGCTCGCATGCCCTCCACTCGTAGCCTCGGCATGCAGTACTCGCTCTCGCGGGGAACCGTTGTGGCAGCATTCGACCAACTGCAGGCCGAGGGATACACACGCACTGAAGTTGGTTCGGGAACCTACGTGGCCTCGGGCGTTCCTGATGGATTCCTGGCTGCAACGCGAAATCCTACGGCTCCCACGGTTCCAACGTCGAAAGCAGCATTCCCCAAACGCTCGCAACAATTTCTGAAGAATGTGGATGTTCTGCCTGCGTCACATTCCATTGGCAAGGCTTTCCGCTGCTACGAACCAGCCATCGATCTCTTCCCCACAGGCCTTTGGGCGCGTGTTGCTTCGCGTGTCATACGCCGAGCACCGCGTTCGCTCTATGGTCACGGAAATGCCGCAGGCTACCAACCCCTCCGCCGTGCCATCGCGGAATACGTTGGCACGTCACGCGGAGTGCGCTGCTCTCCCGAGCAGATTATCGTCACCTTAGGCGTACAGCAGGCCCTCGACCTTATTGGGCGTTTCCTACTCGCCTCGGGCGATCAGGTCTGGATGGAAGACCCTGGCTATTCCTTAGCTCTGCAAACATTCCGCGCCACGAGTGCCCGTATTGTTCCAGTACCGGTAGATGGGGACGGCATCGTTGTGAAGGCAGGCCGCAAGCTGGCGCCCAACGCAAAGCTTGCCTACATCACGCCGGCGAATCAGTTTCCGTTGGGCGTCACCATGTCCGCAGACCGCCGCTTGGAACTCCTGCGTTGGGCCGCGAACACGAATGCGTGGATTGTCGAAGACGATTATGACGCGGAGTACCGCTACGTGGGTTACCCTGTTGCTTCGCTGCAAGGGCTGGATAGCTCGGGCTGCGTAATCTACGTCGCCACTTTTACAAAGATGCTCTTTAACGCGCTCCGCCTCGGTTTCATGGTCTTACCCGAGCGCCTGGTAGAACCATTTGTATCAGCACGAAGCTTCGTTGACCGCCATCCGCCTACCCTCGATCAAGCCATCCTCGCGGAGTTCATCACCGAAGGTCACTTCGGTCATCATGTCCGCCGCATGCGACAGACCTATGCGGAACGCATCGAGGTTCTCAAAACCTCCGCCGACAAACACCTTAATGGAATACTGGACGTGGTGCATGCGGGTGCAGGCATACGCACACTCGGTTGGTTGAAGACATGGAAGTCCGATCAGGATGCGACTCAGCAAGCGCAGAAATTCGGGCTTGAAGTAGCACCGCTTTCGTCTTTCACAACGAAATACCAACAGCCCGCGGCCCTGATGCTCGGCTTCGCAAGTTGCAATCCGGCAGAGCTGCGACGCGGCGTCTCTGTCCTCGCAACCGCTTTACGTTCGCGTTAGACGGTAGTACTTCGTTGGCAACCGAAGCTGACGAGCCGCTTTTAGCCGCTTCGCGGGCTCCGAAGGCAACTAAGGCTTGAGCCCGCTAGCATATTGTGCGAGGGCATTTTCATTAACCGAAAATTTATCACGCTGCTGCTCAAGCCATTGCAAAGCTTCGGTGGAGTTTCTTGCCACATGGACTAGGTTTAAGTTAGAGGGCTTGACGAATTCCTGTCTGACCGCTTGGTCGAGAAATCGCAGCAGCAAATCAAAATAACCATCGGTATTGATCAAGACGCAGGGTTTGGAATGAATCTTTAATTGGGCCCAGGTCACGATCTCGAAGAACTCGTCCAGGGTTCCGTAGCCGCCAGGCAGTGCGATAAAAGCATCCGACAACGACGCCATGAGCGCCTTGCGTTCGTGCATGCTTCCTACCAGGTGCAGCTTCGTCAAACCTCGGTGAGCGATCTCACGTTCCTGCAACGCCAGCGGCAGTACACCGATCACCTCTGCGCCGCCAGAGAGCGCGGCATCAGCAGTGGCGCCCATCAACCCAACTGATGTTCCGCCATAGACCAGGCTCCAACCACCTGCGGCCAACCGCTGCCCCAAGGATTTTGCTTCGGCAAGATACTTCAGGTTTGCTCCTACACTCGATCCACAAAATACACAGACCCGTCGCGCGCTGTTTGCTCCCTTTACTACATCTGTCATGAAAACAGAATACAACCCTGGCTCAACGGTGTCGAAAGTGGTCTAGTGCCGCTTTGCTTTATGGACCTTCTCTCTAATCCACATGGAGCCTAGTGTCGGTTGCAAGGAGATACAACCAATGCAAGCAAGATCGGAAACACAAAAGGCATCACCAGCGGCGTATCAGGCAATGCTCGGCCTGGAGATGTTTGTTCGCAAACAATCCAAGCTGGAGCCCGCTTTGATTCAACTTGTAAACATGCGTGCGTCGCAAATCAACGGATGCGCTTACTGCCTCGACATGCACTCTAAGGACGCACGCGCGGGAGGTGAGACGGAGCAGCGGCTTTATGCCCTCTCGGCATGGGAAGAGGCACCGTTCTTTACCGATCGCGAGCGTGCTGCGCTGGCCATGACAGAAGCAATTACCATGGTTGGAGTTGGCCATGTTCCCGACACTGTGTACGAAAAGGCCACGACGAACTTTTCGGAGGAAGAGTTGGCAAATCTGACGCTGGCGATCATCGCCATCAACGGATGGAACCGGCTTGCGATCACATTCCGCTGGGTACCGGGTGAGTACCAGCCAGGCAAGAGGTAACACTCTGCCATGCCCGTAGGCGACGACACCTGGTACCACGTGGACGGCGGGGTGTTGACCCACAACTTGCCCGTGGGCAGCCCGTTTCTGCTCACTCACAGCCTGCGTATACACGTGTTTCCCCGACGTCGCAGTTGACGATTGCCCACCTTTGAGGGCAGGCTCAGCTCCGAAAAGCGCTCAAAGACCTTCCTCGGAGCGCTCTTTGTGTTCTAGGAGTAACGATTCGGCTAAGGATTCAGGAGTACTTGGTGAAATGGCGATGTTTGCCACCATGGCGATTGCAACAACAACGGGCACTGGCCGAGAAAACCTTCGAATCAGGGCTGTCACAAGTGACAGTGTTTATGAGCATCAAAATTTCACTAGCCTTTTCTTTTGGCGTTAGAAAAAAACAGAAACTGATAAGGGGTTGTTTTTGGAGTTTCCATAATGTCTTGTCTTCTGGTCTCCCTGCTCAAGCGGCACTGCGAGACCAAAACCCGGAAGGGCGCACTGGCGACAGCTCTCATTGGAGTGCAACTGATCAGCGCCTTTGCGTGGGTATTCCCTGAGCACCGAGACATCGCTGTGCTCGCAGTCGAGCGACTTGATCCGCAGCAGCAAACGGTGCTCCAGAAGTTGTGGTCGGAGGCTCGCTCAGGTCATGAAGCTCGGCTATGTGAGCAGGTAGCCGATACTGCGCAAGGAGCCAAGCCCACCTGCATCGACTTCGCGGCCTGGACCGCGATTGCCGGAGATCACTCATGCTCTGCCGGCGATATGCTGAACACCGTCCTGAGCGCGCCCTGGCTTCTCGGCGTGGCGGGAGTCAGCGCCAAGCTGAAAACGGAGTTAGCGGCGGCCAAGCGACGCGATCAGCGCGTCAATGCAGTTCGCTCTTCCGACCTTGCTTTGCAACGAACCGATCCCGAGTACGTAACCCGCGCCAGTTCCAACAATGCGCACTTCATGCTGGCGCGAGCAGAAGTGACTATCGAACCGAAAGCGTACGCGGCGTTCGCGCTCGGGCCTAAAGCCGACCTTAACTCCATCGCCACATATGCGTGGTACCACTTGCGGGCGGTCGCAAAGGCCGCGTACCTAGCCCGCGACGGCGTACCGCTCCAAGGGCGTGCGCAGGCCGTGCGGGCGATTCTCGCGGACGAGGCTTTTGCGCTGCACTTCCTCGAAGACAGTTTCGCGGCCGGCCACGTGACGGGCACTTGGGGCGACACCGCGGTGCGGCTGGGTACGCATGACTACTACAATCAACACGGAATAACCGCGGTCTCGTGGAGCGGTAATCACTTTGTCGCTTTGGGGGACGCGAATATGCGTCCCGAGGACGCCGAACGCGCCGCAATAGCCGTCCGCGACAGCCTCGTACAATTACTCGACGCGTTCGCGGGCAAATTTGAGGTGGGCGCCTCCGCCAATTCCCAGGACATTGCGCCTGAAGGGTTTGACGTTTGCCACCAGCCCCACTTTCCCGCAATGGCGGGCAGTTCTGCTGATCTCCGAACCCTGACAACGGTTGTCGCGCAAACTCCTGTGCCCGCACTTGCAGCCGGCCGCGGCGAGTTGCCTCGCTTCCGGGCTGAGCTCGGGCCATTCATAGGATTATCTACGGCCGTGCGAGGTGGTGCGCTGGGAGGTGGATTCGGGTCCACGCAGAGTGGTGTGAGCGCGACCGGTGGCCTTGATGCGGCTATTCGACTGGGTATCGGGTTGGAAGGTGTGCTGAACGAATCCAGCGACGGCCAGGCATTTGTGGAATTCGGCATTCGCCAAGATGCAGCCACGAACGGTTCGGTGCGGATCCCGGGTCGTGGTGCGCTCACCGCTCGATTCCGCGCACCTTACTGGCTTATTCCGGGCGACCTGATTGTGGTTGGGCCGATTCTGGCTTTCACTTCTCCGCAAAAGCTACAGAAGATGGCAGTACAGTCTGCCAACGGTGGCCTGATCCCATGGCAAGCCGGTATTGCGACTCGAGTTGGTCGCTTCCAGTTCGTGCTGGGACGCGAGGTGGGCCTGAGCTTTTACCGGCACGGTGACGATCACCCCTTCCTGATACCAACCCCTGGGGTGCCACCTGTCGACGTCACCGCAGTGGCTGTTACCTCGATGCAAGTAGAATTTCCAATTCTTGACTACCGCCTCTTTCGGACCTTTTCGTTGAAGCAGAGCTCCGGGTTGACCATTCAACCTTACGTCGGGTTTGACATGCCAACTGGATCATCGGTCATTTCACCATTAGGAGCCCCGAAACCGCATCTGCACACGGTTATCAGCGGAGGGATTAGAGTGGTTTTTGACTGGCGTCACTACGTCGAGAAAGCCAGTTCTGCCAAGCCCTGACGGATCGACATGTTGAGCAGTCAGAAGAACGCGATCGTTCGCGACTTCTATCTACTACATCTGTTGTTTTAAACCTGCAACGTAGGTCTGCACCGATCGCGATTACACCCACGACCCCATTGTTGGGGAAATGCGTCCTCGGCCTGTTAACAGTTCTAGAGGCAAGACTGTAAGTCTTGTCAGTATGCGGGCTCAAGGTCAATTTGCTGCAATCTATGAGAACGTGGGGATTGTTGATCGGCAACCTCGTCGGCGGTGCCGTACTCACGTTTATCGTCGGGCTTATAAAGCCGAAGACGGCAATGTCCTAAATGTGTACAGCGTTACTCGGGGAAATCCCATCCGGGCAGATCTGTGAGCATTGCGATGAAAACCGGGGGAGCGTTTAACAGTCGGACGAAACCGGCAGCGATGGAGTCCCAGAGGATCATGGAATTGCATTGGCAAATTGACGTCCTGCAACAATGGCTCGGCTCAGCGTTAACGCCAGCAGACGCGCGTCCGCAGTTGTACAAGATTCTGACGGACGTTAAGAGTCAACTCGATGACTTGAAGCGCAATCAAAGTAGCGAGTGAAGACTGCGCCTGTGAAATGACCGGAGGGTTCGAAGCCCCAATGCACGTCTTCCCGCTCCGCGTTCGCGACCGGCCAATTTCTCATCTGCTGCGGCTTGTGCGCTGTGCCCACGGGGCGTAACGGGCGGGTTGACACGAGGCAAGGTGAACGGAGGCGCCGGCATCGCACAAGGGCGCGGAAGATCGAGTATGGGTGCATCGCAGGGCAACAAGCACCGCCGATAGTCGTGCTTTGAGACAAAGACGCCGCTCACGTGGAACATGCGAGGTCATGATGAGAAGAATCGTCATTCGTATTTCTGGAACAATCTTGTTGGGACTGTGTCTGGCGCTCTCGGTTTCAACCGCTGTCGGCCAAGCTGACGGACAGAAAACGTTCGCCAATTCGCACGACGCCGTGAATGCTCTAATCCAGTCCCTTCGCGCAAACAACAAAGATGAGTTGCAGGCCATTCTCGGCCCCGGGACCGATGACATGATTTCTTCCGGTGACGAAGTCATGGACAAAGCCGAGCGCCAGAGGTTCCTGGCGAAGTATGACGCTAAGCACTCGCTCGTCTCTTCCGCAGATGGCGAGATCACACTTAATGTCGGCAAGGATGACTGGCCGCTGCCGATACCTCTGACAAAAGCAGGCGGGAAGTGGTACTTCGACGGCGCTGCCGGGAAGGAGGAGATTCTTTATCGGCGGATCGGCAGAAATGAGTTGGCTGCGATCAATGTTTGTCAGGGCGTTGTAACCGCACAGAAGGACTATGCCGCTGCAGGCCACGACGGCAAACCCGCTGGCTCCTATGCCGCACGAGTCGTAAGCGCACCCGGCAAACAAGACGGCTTGTATTGGGAAGTCAAGGAAGGCGAGTCCCCAAGTCCCGCAGGCCCTATGCTGGCGAACGCCGTTGACGAAGGCTACGCGCAGCTCACATCGAATAGTCAACCGACGCCTTATCACGGCTACTTTTACCGCATGCTCAAAAATCCCGGGGGCTTCGGGTTTATTGCCCACCCGGCGGAATATCGTGTGAGTGGCGTGATGACATTTATCGTCAGCCAGGACGGCGTGATTTACCAGAAGGATCTGGGCGGAAACACTTCCAAGGCCGCCCTGGAGATCAAGGAATTTAAAACTGACAGTACTTGGAAACGAGCGGAGTAAATTTGCTTTTTCCTGCTTCTAAGTGACAGTAGCCCGCAACGGTATCCGGTGGCGGTGCGGGTCGTTTTCGATTGGCGTCAATACTTCAGCCATTGAACCTGTCCACCTTCCAAATGGCATTTGAGTGGACCGAGCCACGGCTCGTAATTCCGCCACTGCAAGAGGCCCTTGCGGAAAACTGGCTGCCGGACCTGTTCTGAGCTTGCAGTAGCAACAATGCGGCTGAGTTTGTAGAACTCTAGGCACCCGGGCTCAAATTTCACGTCGCAGAATTCCAGTATGCGGCGCACATTTCGCTCAAGGTTTTCTACGACATCCTCATAGCAAATCCTCAGGATTCGGCCGGGCAGCACTGCGTCCCAGTGTTGCATCAGCTCGATATACGTTCGGTAGTAACGCGCAATATCTTCCATTCTGTATGAGAATTCCTGTCCGCTTGCGAACAGTTGCTTCAAGTTGCTGAAACAACATGCCATCGGCTCACGCCGGACGTCGATGATTTTGGCGTTTGGCAGAATCAAGTGGATGAGACCAACATGGCGGAAATTGTTCGGCATCTTATCGATAAAGAACGGCTTATCCCCACGATAGGCGCGTGTATCCTTTATATAGCGTGTTCCTAGGGCGCGGAATTCGTCAGGCCCAAGATCGGCAAGCACCTCTGGATAGAGTGGGTTGTAAGGGTCTGATTCGGGTCCGTTTAGCTCTCGCACGATTCGAGGGACGACGGGCAGTTCCTGCGTTCCATGAATCTGTGAATGTGAGGCAAGGATCTGCTCGACCAGCGTTGATCCAGAGCGTGGCAATCCGACGACAAAAATCGGATCTGAATCCGGTGCGCCGAACCCGCCTCGTGCCGCGAAGAACTCCGCTGTGCACACTTCGATTTGCCTTCGCGTGTTGATTTCGACGATCTCCGGACGGTAACGCGATTCGGCACTTTTGAGCTCATTGCCACGTTCATAGAACTGCCATGAGTCCGCATATTGCTTTCGGTCTTCGTAGGCTTTACCAAGGGCGAAGCAAAGGTGATAGCGATCAACTTGGCGAGCGGTCGGCGAAGCCACCTCGGCGCGCATGTTAGAAATCTCTTCCTCGGAAAAGCGATATGTCTTGAGATTCGCCAGGCTCCAATAAGCGTCACCGAAGGTCGGTTCGATAGTCGCTGACGTTTGATAGCATGAGATAGCTTCTCTCTGCTGGCCCACACTCTTCAAAGAGTGGCCGAGCGCCACATGCAGTTCGGCCGAGCAAGGTGAGCCTGCGATCAACCGCCGATAGACTTCGATGGCAGCCTGATGTCGTCCAAGACCAACGCATGCGGCCGCATAAAGCGGAAGAAGATCCACGTTGTCTGTCTCAACCTCGAGAAAGCGACCGACTACTTCGCATGCCTGCAAATATTTTTGGCTGTCGAGCAGCGCCCGAACGTAATCTAGGCCAGCGGCTCGATAGTTCGGCGCGAGGTGCAGGGCGGCTTCGAATAACCGTTCTGCTTCATCGAACTCCCTGCGTTGCTGTTTGATCCTCCCCAACAGGCGGAATGCCTCAGCATGGTTGCCGCCACATTTCAGGTATTCGTTAAGAATGTTTGCAGATGCTCGGAGGTCGCCGTCCGAGAAAAGACGTCCTGCATCGACGACCTCGAGAGGCAACTGTTGTAGCATCGCAACCTGTTCACGCGCGACAACCGCGTTTTTTGCCTGTCCACTTGCCCGATAAAGATGCTCGAGCATGGTCCAACTCTGTGTCAGTGCCGGGTTGAGGGTCACTGCTTGAACGAAAGCAGTGATCGCACGCGGCCCATCACCCAGTGTCATGTAGCAGCAGCCGCGTTCCTGGAACAACAGGCTGGATTTCGGATGCTGTTGCTCCAACCGCGCCAAGGTGGTTAGCGCTTCGTCGATCTGATGCAAGCATCGTTGGTTGGCTGCGATCAGATAAAGGGCGCTGCCATTCTGCGGCTCTTGCAACGCGAGCCTTTCAGCGTTGGCGAGCGCTTCGCGGTGGCGACCAAGCCTGCTCAGCTCACGGATGCCTTCTAGCTGAATTGGTGAAGATGCGCGCGTGCTTGACACGACCACGGATTATAGTCGGCAAGCTATGCGATTGTTCGCAGCTTTCCACAGGTTGATCTCAAATTCATACTCGTTTAATCTCACGTTCACTCCGCAATAATCTACATCCGATATAACTTGCCCGTTCTTCCTGAGTGTTTAATGCGTGCCGTTAACCACGCTTGTTTAGCAATCTTCTTCAGCGACACATTTTGAGAAACGAGGACAACCCATGTCTATCGATCGACGTAAATTCCTACAGCTGACGGGTGGTGCGTTCGCCTCCCTGGCCGCGCTGAAAACAGATATCGCTAAGGCGCTCGACATCCCTGCACATAACCGCACCGCCACGATTAATGATGTCGAACACATCGTCATACTGATGCAGGAAAACCGTCCATTCGATCATCATTTCGGCACGCTTCAAGGAGTCCGTGGATTCAACGATCCGCGGGCCGCAAAAATTCATCTTCCGCTCAAAGGCGGGACGGGGAGCAAACCGGTTTCGGTGTTCTTACAACCGGCAGGGCCGGAGAATGAAGCTAATGGGTTTGCGGTTCCGCCGAACTCTGCCAATTTGGGTGGCCCAGCTAATGGAGTCGATGTCATCCCGCCATTTCGTATAGATCCCAGCCGTGTTAGCCCGGGTCTGAAAAATCTGGGTGGCCTGTACATGCCAGGAACGGATCACTCATGGAATGGAATCCACGCGGCGTGGAACGATGGTCAGTACGATCAGTGGGCAGTCACAAAAGGTCCGATGGCGATGTCGTATATGACGCGCGAAGATCTCCCGGTTCACTTCGCATTGGCAGACGCATTTACGGTGGGGGACAACTACTTCTGCTCAGTGATGGGACCGACCAACCCGAATCGTATGTATATGTGGTCCGGCTGCATCGGTAACTTAAGCGACCTGGGTGCCGGAGGGGCTGATGGCCACGGCGCAGGACCGATGACGTACAACGGCCTTAGCATCAACGATGCATTTTGGACCTTCCCGACCTTCCCCGAAGTGCTGGAGGCTGCCGGGGTGAGTTGGAAAATTTACCAGGACCTTGCTGGACCGCCAGGCCCGCCCTTTTTTGGAGACGGTGAGGGTTTCGGCAACGCTTTTACGGGCAACTTCGCGGACGGCACCCTCCTCTACTTCAATCAGTATGGGACCGCAGCCTCAGGATCACCGCTTTTCGAGAATGCCGCCACAGGCACGGATCTATTAAGCACCATCCCGGGCAGCGGGGCACCCAAGCAGGATTGGTTAAATTGGGCCGAACATCTGTTCGATAACTTTCGAAAAGATGTGCACACTGGTAAGCTGCCTCAGGTTTCCTGGATCGCCGCCCCCGCCGGTTATACCGAACACTCAGACTGGCCGATCAATTACGGCGCGTGGTACATGGCGCAGATTTTCAACATTCTAGTGTCGAACCCCGACGTGTTCAGCAAGACTGTATTCCTTATTACCTACGATGAGGGCGATGGTAGTTGGGACCACCTAGTTTCACCCACTCCACCGCGGACATCCGCCTTCGGAGCCTCGACCGTCAGTATCGAAAACGAGATCGTGAACGCACACGGCGAGCCTGATGGGTTCGCGCCCGGACCGATCGGCCTGAGTACGCGAGTGCCGTTCCTTGCGATATCGCCGTGGAGCAAGGGGGGCTTCGTTAATTCACAGCTGTTCGATCACACCTCGCTAATCAAGTTCATCGAAAAGCGTTTCGGAGTGGTTGAGCCGAATCTCAGTCCGTGGCGGCGTGCAGTCGCGGGTGACCTGACTTCCGTGTTTAACTTTGCCAACCCGAATGACGTTCACGACAAGCTGCAAAACACTGTTCGGTTTTTGCCGCCAGTTCCAGAGCTCGAGGGAGGCAACGTAGACGCCTTCGTCCCGACTCTGGATACAGTGATCGTTGGGATTCCGGCGCAAGAAAAAGGGGTGCGGCCCGCGCGTTCTTTGCCGTATGAGTTGAATGTTCATGCAAAGGTCAATACATCGGCTCGTACTGTAGTTCTAAAATTCATGAATACGGGCGGGGCGACTGCGGTGTTCCAAGTGCGGTCTGGAAATACGGACGATGTTGCGCGCAGTTACACCGTCGAACCTGGCAAGCACATTTTCGGTACATGGAAAGTTGCTTCATCTTACGATCTATCCGTCTACGGACCGAACGGGTTTTTGCGTTCCTTTGTTGGCGCCATCAATTCGACTGGTCCCGCCCTTGACGTTGTCTCCACGTATGGGACCGGCGGTCGCGGGTCAATTGCATTGGCAATCACAAACGTGGCAGATGTTCGAGCTGAAGTTATTCTCCTGGATGCTTACACAGGGAAGTCGCTCTCGCAGCACCTGCGGCCCAACGAAACTCTCGAGGAGAAGTTGCCATTAGCTCATTTCGGCGGCTGGTATGACTTTATTGTGACGGTTTCAGGACACCCTAACTTCAAATACCAGCTTGCAGGGCACGTTGAAACCGGAAAAGACAGCATCTCGGATCCGGCCCTAGGAGGTCTTGTCGCGCTTAAAGACTAAGCCAAATTTGTGGATCGACCCGCCCGCCTGTCGTGCTTTTTGATTTGAGACGGCTTGCGGTGACTTGGTGTCGGGAAAATTGCTTGCTTCTGGGCTGAGATGGCTGTTACGGGTTTCGTGGGAACTGGATACTTCGCAATGTTTCGAAAGGATAGAGGACGCCAACTTGTGTCCGACACTTGACGTGCCCCCGTTCCACCCCTGGACGCTTCAGCGGTTGCAACGCGGTTCATTAGGACCGCGGCCAGGCTTTAACGCGCCCTGCGCGCGCGGCGTCGTTCAACCTTCATCAAAAATCAACCAATTGAGTCTTCGTGATCGCAAGGTCGTCCGTCAGTGAGGCTAGATGCCCGCCATATGCCTTTCGAGGGTCTTCATAAGGCCCGCCTCGCGGTGCCTCAACCCCTAGGCGACATGCCTTAGCAGTGCTGACCGCGTCCGAATCTGACGTCACTCGATTACCGGCATGTCGATCGAAGACGCAACGAAAGATCATCTGCGATTGCAGAGCGGTGCATCTCCGCGGTCCTTTCCTCAACGCGAAGGCATTCGCGACTACCTCCAATCGAGTGACATCTCACTTGACTCGAATTGCTAGATGCTATGAAGCTCCAGCCATACCTATCACTAAGGAAGCAATGAGGCCAAGCGACTCAGGCTGCGGCATTCAAAACCGGAACGTGCTTTCAAGGCTTAAACGGAACGCTGTAATGAGATGAAATGACCTGCCACTTGCCGTCAACTTTCATCCAGACATCCGTCAGGCGATCCCGATACTCGTAGCGCTTGCTCCGCGAGCTTCCTTTCTCGTGATAGGCGCCTGTCACCACCGCGACGTTCCCGTGCATACGCACCCTGAGTTCCGACAACTCGGCAACCTCCACGTGTACGGATGTGTCCGCACTGTGTCCTATGTATCCCTCTTTGCCGTAGGTACTGCCGTCCTCGACTGTAATGGCAAAGTCCTCAGCCAGGAGCGAAGAGAGAATACTGACATCGCGATGCTGATAGGCTACTGTCCATTTCCTTTCGAGCGCGAGAATTCTTTCAGCATCTTGGGATTTCTGTTGAGGTACTGAGATCGCGGGAAGGACGCACAGCACGCAGAGGAGAGGCCCGAGAAGGCCAAGTTTGAACATGCCTCTTTTTACATACCCGAGCATTTCGTGCCAAGTCTCGTGTGAGTGACATTCGGTGTCTTTGGGAGCGCACGGACAAAACCGAACGTAACTTTCCCAACCAGGCGTTTACACTCACCATCACTGACAAAATCGTGCTGAACATCTCTCCTGAAACAATTCAGACTCGCCGAGGGCGATCAGGGTGATGGTCGAGTTGTCTAACGCGTTCCTCTTACGCTCTTCCGTTCGACAAGAACGCGCTCGCTCAGAGGGGGGCGGCGGACTCCACCCAGTGTCTTGATGTCCAATCCCAACTCGCGAATTTGGCGTCGCAAGGTGTTCCGATGGATGCCCAGTTTTGTTGCAGCTTTCACCTGATTTGCGTTTGCCTCTCGCAGAGCGGTGGCTAGGAACATCCTTTGGAACTCTCGGACCGCCTTGGAGTAGTCAAGACCGCTTCTGTACATCTGCAAAACGATCTGTTCGAGCTGTTCCTTCACCGGGGATCTCGCTGCGAAGTTAGAAAGGTGAGGAAAAGATTAAAGGCTGTGACATTGGTTGTGCTCTAGCCGCTCGCTCCCGTGAAGGAGCGAGCCACGTGGATGCACGTACCGTCACAGCCTTTTGATGTGATCGCCACTTTCGCAGCCCAGATTTCAACTTCTCCTTGCGGAGCGGTCGATTTCTGGCTGCTCAGCAAGTTACCCTGCTGAACAAATCACCCAGCGTACTTCGGAATCGGCGAAATTTTATTTAAGCCAACCCTTTTCTGCCGTCGACGTTGCAGAAGCTAAATAGTTGGTTCAAGGTTGTCAATGCCCCTTTTCGGTGCAAAAGCCGAAATCGCTGAGCGCGGTTGGCTGAGGGCAAGACGCTCAATTATTAGGGCTTCATGAATGCACGATTGAATTGTGACTGCTTTTCCACCGAAGAATTCACAGCAGAGTCGACCTGATGGCGACGCTGCGACAGGATAAGACCACGGGCGATTGTCATTTTTCTTTACTATCTCTTCTGTTGGTTTTCGGACTTGCATGAATACGCTGCCCACGCTGCTCAGGGAGATACGACGCCGACGAGAATCGCGTTAAATCTGTCCTGCCAAGTCACTTTGCGATAAATCGCCATTTCACCAACAACTTGCCCCGGACGCCCGTTTCCCCCAAGTAGTTGGTGAAATCGCCTGGTTACGCCAGCTAACATGATTCAGCCGTTCCGCAGTGAGACTGCGGGTACTCAATGAGCCTGGAAAGCAACGGCTCAGTATGCACAACGGTATGTTCGGAGATTCGGGGTAGCAATCCTCTGACTATCGGGCTGGCCTTGATCAGCCTTCAACTTGTCGAGGCCATTTACAGGGGTAAACGGCACAAATCAACTCGGCTATGAGGAGCCGCGTCCCTCTGCAAACTCACGGCGACGCCTTTCCGTCACGAAACGATTGTCCATAAACGAACGGGTGGTCCAACGCTGGACAGTTCTTCGTAGCTGTCAGGCAGCATCGCTTAATGAAATCAGTTGTTTAGCAAGGTCGTCGTTGGTGGCAGGCTTGCATGTGGCTAGGCGCGAACGAAGCAAAATCTCCCGATTGGGACGCGTACCCGTGAACACAATAGGCCAGGACGTGCGCTACGCACTCCGCACACTGCTCAAGTCACCGGGATTCGCTATTGCCGCCATTACCGTCCTTGCCCTGGGAATTGGCGCCAACACAGCCGTCTTCAGCCTGGTGAACGCCGTTCTGCTACGGCCACTTCCGTTTCCCGAACCGCAGCGCCTGATGGCCGTCCGGCTCACCGATCCGAGACAAGATATGTTTGATCTGTTCGGCGACGCGGACTTCATTGCTTTCCGTGACCAGCAGAGGAGCTTTTCTGATGTGGCTGCCTATGGTTCAGGGCTGAGGGAATTCAACTTCAGCAATGGCAGCGAGCCCGGGCGCGTACGCGGCGTAGCAGTAACAGCAGACTTCTTTGAAACTCTCGGCCTTACTCCCGAACGCGGCCGTACCTTCCAGCCGCAGGACGACCGCGCCGAAGCGCCCTACGTCGTCGTAGTCAGCCACGAGTTCTGGCAAAGACAATTGGACAGCGACCCCAAGATTGTTGGAAGCGCGATCAAGCTCAATGGGCGCTCGTATGTTGTCACTGGAGTCATGCGACCCGGCATCCGGTTTCCACAGAACGAATCGGTAGATGTCTGGCCGCTGATGCGCATACAGACACCGCAAGGGCGTCCGCCGTACTATCTCGTCGTGTTCGGTCGGCTGAAACCCGGCGTGAACCCACGCCAGGCGGCAGACGAACTCAGCACAATCGCGCATGGAGTCGAGCAGACGTATCCGAGTTCGACGGCGTGGGTCGGGCGCGTGGAACCTTTAAAAGCACGCATGACCCAGAACGTTCGCGCGGCGCTGTGGATCATACTCGCCGCGGTCGGGTTCGTGTTACTGATCGCACTTGTGAATGTAGCCAACCTGTTGCTGGCGCGAGCCACGGCTCGCCAGAAGGAGATTGGCATCCGCGTCGCGCTGGGTGCCTCTCGAGCGCGCATTATCCGCCAACTCGTTACTGAGAGTCTCATCCTTGCAGGCGCTGGTGGCTTCTTCGGAGTTCTCCTGGCCGCGTGGGCGCAAACGGCGTTCGTCTCGCTGGGCAGCCTGATGCGCATTCCAATGGCGTACCAGGCAACGCTCGACGCGCGAGTACTCCTTTTCACGCTTGGCATCAGTGTGGTATCAGGCGTTCTGTTTGGGCTGGCGCCGGCGCTTCGTGCTGAAGGTGGATCGTTGAACGATTCCCTCCGCGACTCCACGCGCACCAGCTCGAGTGCAGCCGGCCTGAGTGCGCGGCGTGTATTGGTTGCGACCGAGTTCTCGCTCGCCTTGGTACTGCTGGTGGGTTCCGTGTTGCTGGTCCGTAGCTTTGTCCGCCTCCAGGAGGTAAATCCAGGGTTCAACAGCGACCACATCGTCACCGCGGAAATCGCGCTGTCTCCCGCGCTCTACCGGGATGACAAAGCCATCATCGCTTTCTGGGATGAATTTCTGCGACGCACGAACGGCCTGCCCGGGGTTAAGTCGGTGTCGCTGACGATCAGCCTGCCGCCAGACCAACTTGCACTCACTAATCCCTTCACCGCCGAAGGACAGACCTATGACAAATCGCGTCCGTTGCAACTAGCGGAGGAAATGGCGATCGCTCCAGGATATTTCTCGACACTAGGGGTCCCCATTCTCGCCGGCCGCGATTTCAATGACGCGGACCGCAGCACAGCGCTCGATCCCATCATCATCAACCGGACGCTGGCAGAAAAGTATTTCCCCGGCCTGGACCCGGTCGGTCGGCATCTACAGACAGGCGATCCACGTCCTGAGGCTCCTACGGAGACGATCATTGGGGTTGTCGGCGACGTGAAGTACTCCGGGCTCGACGCTCCACCGACGCCGCAAGCCTACAAGATCTACGCCTCGGGATGGGCCGACTTCTGTCGCCGGATGTTCGTCGTGGTTCGCACGGAGGCTGAGCTGGGTGCCGTGACCGGCGAATTGCGCACCGACTTGGCGTCGCTTGACCACAGCCTTCCGCTGGCGAGTGTGATGACGATGCGTGAACGTATGGGCGAATCCGTCGGCGAGCAGCGCTTCCGCACTCTATTGCTCGGTTCGTTTGCAGGGTTCGCACTCGTGCTGGCTTGTATCGGGCTGTATGCGGTTATGTCGTATTCCGTCAGCCAACGCACTCGTGAGATCGGCATCCGGATCGCGCTGGGTGGCCGGCCTCGCGAAATCCTGATTCTCGTGATCCGCCAGGCGCTGGTGTTGTCTTGTATTGGTATGGTCGTCGGGTTGATCGCCGCGTTAGTTCTCACCCGGGCGATGCGCGCCCTGCTGTTCGAGGTCACTCCGTTGGACCCGATCAGCTTCGCCATCTCGCTCGGGCTATTGGCTGGTGTTGCGGTGTTGGCCAGCTACATCCCCGCTCGCCGCGCAACCAAGATCGATCCGCTCGCCGCGTTGCGCTACGAATGAGCACGCGGATGGTAGTACCGGACTAGCAGGTTTGATCCTCCGCGCTCTGGGTCTCAAGGCATTGTCAGGGATGCCTGATTGTCCGAGGGGCTGCGGGTATACTCCATCACACCGCAGTCATGAAGGGTCACGTCCTTATCTTCAATCTGGCCGGCAGCTGGCCGCAGATCACGCCGCAAGAGTAACTGGCGATAAATCGCCATTTCACAACTGCTGTTCCCCCCAAGGAGCATTTTTCAGTAGTTGGTGAAATCGCCCTGTTTGCATCAATTGATTCGTCAAAAACGTCGGTTACATCAGCGTAATCGCAGAGCTTCTCTTGTTCTGCTGTAGTCATTCCGCTACAGTGCTGGCGATCGAGATGCACCGACAACCTCTCAGCCACCGGAGCTTCCTTGCCTCAACTTCCATGGCGGCGCCGGTACGGTTCTGAAGCCTGCGTTTGAACAATCACCAGACGTGGCGTACTTGACGTGAAGGTTTTGGTTTTGGAATCGGGCTGAAGTTAGCCCGGTAGACCTAGCAGGGAAGAGGTGAGTCCAACGCAACCTCACGCGCTCACATTCGCTCACACTTCACTGTTTTCGTAAGAAATTATCAATGACTTAACGTGTTTCAACGGCATCGCCCATGCCGGCTTTTCAACACGTTAACGTTAGATGAGCGAATTCATAACCCAAAGGTCGGTGGTTCAAATCCACCCCCCGCAACCAAAACCCTCCAAGATTCAATCAACGAACATCATAATGTGTTGACGCTGCGCTGAGCCGTCTTGATGACTTCGAAGTTGAAATCTGCCTTCCAGTTCTTGCTTCAGATTTGTAGAACAGTTGGAATAAATGGCCATAAATGCCTGTTCTCGAGCGACCGCAACAGGACGTTCTGACTCGGTTCATCCTCACTGCGGGGCATTCCATATGTTATTTCAAGCCCCGATCTCAATTCGCTTGACGGACAGTTCCATGCGATACAACAATCATCGCGCGGAACGTGTGTAGAACGAAATCGGAACGGGGTTTACCAATGAAGAAGATTACTCGGATCGGGATTGGCTGACCCGTGGGCTCGGGCAAAACAGCACTGGTCGAATCGATCGCTCCCGTGCTCATCGGCATGGGCGTGAAGGTTTTGGTCTTCTAATGATGTCATGACAACCGAAGACGCGAAGCATGTGCAACGAACACTCAAAGGCATCCTGCGCGAGGAAAAATACTCGGAGTTAAGACCGGTGCGTGCCCTCACACCGCGGTACGGGAAGATTCTAGTATGAATTTGGCAGCCGTGGAGGAAATGGAAGAACGCTTTCCCGATACAGATGTTGTGTTGATCGAGAGCGGTGGCGACAATCTCACGTTGACGTTCAGCCCTGCGCTTGTAGATTTTTTTATTTATGTCATTGACGTGGCGGCAGGCGACAAGATTCCGCGAAAGAATGGTCCTGGCATTACCCCATCGGACATACTCGTGATCAACAAAACCGATTTGGCTCCGTACGTCGGAGCGAGTCTCAAATTAATGGAACATGATTCCAAGTTGATGCGCGGCCAGAAACCATTCGCGTTCACGAATTGCAAGAGGGGTGAAGGTGTTGACCACGTGATCGGTTGAATGAAAGAACTTGTTCTGTTCGATTTAGCGGAGCACCTGGAAAGAACGCACTCGTGAAACTCGGTTTTGAGCGTCGCGGCGAGCGCACGGCGCTTACCTGCCTGGAGCGTCGCGCGCCCTGCTCGTGCAGCAAGCGCTCTACTGCGATGAAGAAATGCCGGACCTCCCATGCGTGATCATGATCTCGACGTCCGGAGGTATTCTGCAGGCGACCGGTACGACATCGACATCAATCTCGCGGCCGATACCCAGGCACACCTGACGACTCAATCCGCTACTAAGATCCAGGAGATGGATGCGATCTATGCGTCACAGAGGCAACAAATAACGCTCGGAGAAAATGCTTACCTGGAATATCTTCCGGCGGCTGTGATCCCTTATAAGAATTCGCGATTTCTCATGCAGAGCAGGATTGTGCTTCAGGGCCACACGGTGACGACCAACTTACCTCAGCAACAATAAGCACAGCGCTGCATGTGATCGCTTGGATCCACCGTGGGCAGTGACTTCCGTAAAGAAAAAATCCCGGCTATGCCGGGATTCTCAAATACTACGGATCACTTTGGACTATTACTTCGGGGGTGCCTGGGTATCTTTCGAACCGCTGGCTGGGCAGTTACCCGTTCCTCGGCCGATGGCTTGGACGTCAATCGAGGCACTTGGCTTACCGGTGTCCTTCACATCACCCTTGACTTGTACCGCCTCTCCCACATGGGACGCCAGCGTTGAGGCATTGGCATTGGGCGGAAGATTCAGTTTGAAGGCGGTGCCGGCTTTGTCTGTGATCGTATAGTTAGGAGCGGTGCCTCCCAGGCAACCTTCGGTCACAGGCGCGTTCGATGCCTGGCCTTGAGAGCCGGCCTGATCGGCGCTGCCCGGAGTCGATGGTTGAGCTTGCCCCGCGCTTGGCGCCTGCGAACTGGGGGGAGTCGCCTGCCCACTGTTCCGGTCTGGGGTACTGCCGGGCTGTTGTGCCGCCGCCCAGGCTAGCGTTGCCAGCGTGAACAGGGTCATTAGCAATACGGTTTTCATTGAAACCTCCACAGAGTTCCGCGCTGTTGCGCGTTCGAGATTGAAGGGGCGTTGCACGTGTGTTGCCGCACCGCCAGATCAGTCTAACTACTGGGTATTCAATGCAAATAGAAACGTGATGCGTTGATGGCGCCCTAAAATAAAAGGAGCGCGAGCTGTACAATTTTCTCAGGTATCTTCTGTAGACAGCGACCGTAGTTTGCGATTGAATCGCCATCTTGCGAACTACTTTGAACCACGCCAAACTTCCAAGTAGTTGGTGAAACCGCCTGTTAACGTCAACAATGGCTGATGCGGCAGGGGTATGCTTAAACCGCGACACGACCACGCTTAATGGTCAGATCGGAATCCAACTGATTAGTGGCGAGGCAAGAAGGTACGTAATGTGGCTGCTGAGTTCGTTGGGATATACGTTCTTGGCATGTGTTCTTGGCGTTGGCGGAAATACGCAGATATCCGCGCAGGAATTACCTAGCAATTCTTGCCCACTATTTGCATTCACCGAAGCCCAAGTTGTCTCTGTGCGAGCAAGGGTCGCCTACGGACCCCACGACCTCCTCATCACTGTGGAGGGTTGCGATGATGCGATCGTCCTCGAATATTTGAGTAGTTCCTCCGAGCAAAAAACTCCACAAGATAAAAGTCTCAAGGAATTCAGGGACTATGTCGATTCCAGGTATAGGAAGGTTGGTAAGGGAATCTACTTACAGTGTCCCAAGTACGACGTAATCGCCATGTTCACCGGCAGACTACAAATTGCTTCGACTACGGTTCCAAAAGGACTCTGGAAGGATGGGCTCGGCTGGCTGCACGACGACTCTGGAAGGTTTGTAGCCCCCGCAGGCGGCTTCGGGCATCCGCCAGTCTACAAGTACAGCTTGACACTTGCGTCAGTAGCTGACATTAGAGCCCGAAAGCTGCCAAAACCAAAGTTGCAGGAGCCCGAACCCAGTCGCCCAAGGGGCACATTTTGTTAAATCGACATTTCACTAACAACTGGGGGTCGAAGGGTTCTCCCAGTAGTTGGCGAAATCGCCTCTTTTGAACAACAGCCCAAGCAAGGCCCCTTCATTCCGATGGATTACTTGCTTTCCAGCACCACCCGATCATTCACCGGCTGGGTCGGTCGTGCATCGTGCCGGTACAATTTCGCGAACTGCTCGATTTCTTTTTTTGTTACCGTAACCGGACGCTTCAGGACGAACCAGGTCACGTTTTCACTACAGGGAGGTGTGGTGAGTGATCCGGAGAACGTGTAGTAGCCAGTCTCAGTAGGCAGCAGATCCGCGGCGTTGATCGTGACGGTGTCCAGCTGTTCTTCTTTTTCCTTTTCCTTGGGCACGTCGTTCCAGAGCTCCTGGATGAGAGGGTTGTCCTTCCCACTCTCAAACAGGATGGCAACAACCGCCAAGTTCCCCTCCTGGTCGGAGTGAACCAGGTGCGCCACCATTTCGTACGGCTTACCGTTGATCTTCTCCTCGCTCGGTCGGTGAAAATGGAATTGTTTCAGGGTGTACTGTTTGTCGCCCACGCGGATGGAACTCCCTGCCGCGTAGTTGATCATGATCGTGTGGCCGTTATCGATGATGTGCAACGGGGAAGGGTGGTAATCGAACCGTATGGGCGAGAGTTCGGCTTTCTGCGGATTGCGAATGTCAATCGGCGACTGATGGTGCCCGCTTTTGCAGGCGGCAAATTCCGGTTGCAGGTCGCCCCAGTGGCTGGGACCCTCGTTTCCGTCGTAGCTCCAGTGCGCGGATTTGTGCTGCTGAGCAAACCCAAGCGAGGTCCCCAAAAATATCACCAGAACCACGTTTAGGAGATGCGAGAATGTGGGAATGGGTTCGATCGTTGTTGTTGGCACGTCGCCTCCGGTGAAGATCCAATTAGCGCCGTGAGTCCGGTTTAGGCGATATTGTACGCGCTCTAGTTGTGGTCTGTGACGCGCTCCGCCCTAAAGCCGAGTACACCGCCCGGGTAGGTTAGTGAACCTGTTCGCGGACAGTTGGTGTAATCGCCTGATTTCAACAGTCTGAGAATCAAATTGCTATCCTAAGACTGATGCGAGAGTTTCAGACCAGCGGATTCCACGTTGAAATACTTCCCGGCCTACCGGGAATGTCCTCGTTGGAGATTCATCAGTTCGCTCGACCCGGCCAATCGACCCATTCGGAGGGCACAGTCCTTGCCGTCAATGGCCCGGAGAAAGGGTGGATCGGCAATTTTCAATCGGGTCGTTTCTTCATGGGGTTGACCGACGTTTTTCCCTTTCAAACTCAGCCATCTGTTTGCGTTTCTGCGGGAGGGCAAGGTTACCGATTGCGTCTGGATTCACCCAAGGAATACGCCGTCTTGAAAACCTTTCCCGTTCTTGGGGCTCGAAACATCAGCGAACAAGACTGGGTAGTGCTCTGGGACTTCACAAGACTGGAGGCACATTCTGCGACCGGAGTCGTGTGGCGGACTCGCCGCCTCTCATGGGATGGCATTTCAATCACCGAAGTCCGCCGAGACTGCATTATGGGACTTGGGTGGGATGCGGCTAATGAAACAGAAGTCGAGTTCAGAGTTGGCCTATCTACCGGAGAACATACTGGCGGACCGACGAATGTGCCGGACTTCTGAAGCCAACGCCATTTCTCAACTGGCGAAATATCGCCATTACACCAACTACTGCCGACAGGGCAGCCCTTTCCCAAGTAGTTGGTGAAATCGTCTGTTAATACCAGTTGAGCGGGGATTCTTCAAATGCGATTATAGAGGCTCAAAGTTGCAGTCCATTATCGAACAATGTCGAATAGCCGGCTCCTCTTGCACATCAAATTGAGTGCGCTGAAAGCTGGAGCTTCGGCGGCAACGGTCCTCCTAACGTGCGTTGCTATTTTGCCCGTGAGGTCGCTCATTGACCGAGCTTTCGATGGAAGTTGGGGAGCGATCAATTGGAAAATATCCGCAGGAATTATCTTAACAATCAGCGGATTGTGGTTCGTGGTCCTGTTCTCTTCCAACTTGCTTGAGTTGCGAGCCTCTGATCTCCGCCAGCAGGCACCTAGCCCGACGTTTCCTGCAAGGGTCTTCATTCGGCTCATCTATTCCGCTTGTGCTGGATTGTCTGCCGTCCTTTTTTGGGGACTGCGGAAGGACCGCGAACCGGCCTGGATGCAATGGTTGAGCCTCTCGTTCGGTTTGCTGGCTTTCCTTAGCTGGCCGCGAACGATAACACTGGAGGAAAGTGGCCTCAGTCAACGGTCGTTAGTTGGGACTCGCCGAACGCTTCCATATAGTGAGGTCGAGTACATCAGCTATGAAAGATACGAGCAGACAACCAACGTGGTGGGTACTAACACGACGATCAAGCACACCGAGGGGCATTCTGACCCGGGGCTCTTTCACTCTCTGCTAGAGGAGCGGACCGGCAAGGAAGTCCAAGGTTAACTAACGAAAAATCGTCATTACACCAACGACTCGCGCTCTTCCAGCAGCTCTTCGTGCCACGTACCGGAAAGGAATGAAGCGGTTCAAGGGGGCAGCGAGACCGTGCCCCCAGCCCCCGGCTTGAAATTACGGATTGCAGCTTACTGGGTCGGTGCCGCGGTTCGGGTTTGTGCATAGCGGCCCGAGGTTGGTTTGATTGTCTGGAACACTGATCATCGCCACCGGTCCAGCGTGGTGCTCCCCGTTGAAGGGTGTGAATTTGGTTACATCGAAGGTGCAGCCGTTTACGTTGGCATCATTGGGATTATTGAACCAGAAACCAACGTGGAAGCTATTGGTCGGCGCCAGACCGGCATCAGGATCAAATCCGAAGATCTGATCCAGCAAGACCGTCTTGATCGTGGTCTTGAAATGACCTTGACCGTTGGCTTGAAGATCAGTCTGATACCAAGCCATGCCAAAGCTGCCTCCGAAACTCACATCGGGATTGCCGTTCGGAAGCAAGTTGCTGCGTTGGACCGTAAACATATCGAATGCGAGATGAGGTTTAATGTTGTCTCCCTCGATGGTAAGTGTGTCGTTCAAATTTCCCCGCGTCACGGTTACGTGGGCGGTGGGAGTCGGGCCACCTGGTGCAGCCAGACACGCGAGGAACTTCGGGTTCGGGTGGAGATCGAACTCAACGACCTTGACTTGCGATGCTGCCATCGATGACAAGGTCGCGACAGCGATCGTTGCTAGGAACATATTCTTTAGGAAACCGCTCATATTTGACGTCCTCCGTTAAAGTTACTTTTCCTCCCGGGGTGACTAAGTCTGATTTCCCGAGACGAACATTTCCTTGGCTCATGGGTGAGACAAACGCGATCCTAGGGCTTCGCTACGGGCAGTTTGTCCACGTGTCGTCATCCTTTTGCAATTTGTCACGGACGATTTTGTGACGATGGCGTGACGGCCTTCAACAAGACACGAGTGTTGTGCGGGTAGGGACCGCGCTCAGTAAGGCTTCGAATCGAACATCCGAACACTCGGAGAATGCTGATTGCTGAGAAATAGCCATTTCACCAACTACTGCCGGGACGGGATTCGAGTACGCCCCGATTCTGCGCGTGCAGGGCTTCGACCCCTATCTCATGACTGCCGTGGTCGACGGAAGTGGAAGGGTCCTGGTTCAGAATAGCTATCGCGATGGGAGAGTTTCAGAACAAAAGCTAGCAAATGGCGACGTCTATCGGTACGACTACAGATTCGTTAAAGACGAAATCGTTGAAACGATCGTGAACGAACCTAGCGCCAAAAGGAAGCTCCATTTTGAGCACGGAGTACTCGTAAAGGACGAATAGAACAACCAAATCAGTATTCTTCTCTGACAACCGGCGGATTAACTGTTCGTGTCGATACGCCATTGCACTAATTACGAAGAACGGATGTAGACCTTGCTCTAGTCGTGACGGAGCCAGCCCTGTACACTCGGCACCGTGACGGATTAGCTTCTACCAATTCGTAGACCCATTTTCCTTGCGTTTATTCGTAAGTGTTCTGTCTTCCGAGCATTCCACGGTTCGTAGAGCCACGTCATGAGTTCAGCACTCACGTCACGTGAATTCCCTTTATAATCGCCGCCGATGGCCAGCAACACCCCTCTGACGTGGACGGAACGAAGCGTGCTTCGTTCGGACCGTGAACAGCCCTACCTGTGCATCCAAGACATTGTCGTTTTCGTCCGCGATTTGGATGTGAGTAAGCGCTTCTACACGCAGCAATTGGGCCTCGAGCTGCTCACAGAGCAACGTCTGCCGACGGGCGAGCGCTGGATTGAAGTCGCGCCTCCTGACGGCAGCGCGAACCTTGCGATAGTTGAACCAAAGCCTGACGCGCCCGAATACAACCTCATAGGAGGCTACCGCTGGGTTCTTTTCATGACCGAAGATGTCGACGCCAAATACAAGGAATGGAGCGAACGTGGAGTTCATTTCTTAGTTGCGCCTGAAACGCCGGGGTGGGGCGGAACCTATGCGCGTTTCGAAGATCCGGACGGAAATGCTTTTGGACTCGAAGGGTTCGACGAGGTGAGGCGAAGCCTGGAGTTGCGCCGGCAGGCGCACGCCGAGAGACTTGAATCTGAGCGACGCGCCGCCCAGGAACTGGAAATCGCCAAGCAGGTGCAGGCCCGTCTGTTTCCGCAAATTCGACCCGAGTTGAAAACTGTGGAGTATGCGGGCGTCTGCCTGCAAGCCCGGCAAGTGGGAGGAGACTATTTCGATTTCCTGAATCTCGGACCTGAGCGGTTGGGGCTAATCATTGGAGATGTTTCCGGCAAGGGAATCGCTGCAGCACTCCTTATGGCGAATTTGCAGGCTGCACTGAGGAGCCAGTCGGCGTTGGCGTTCGATCAACCTGAGCTGTTGCTCAAATCGGTGAACAGTCTGTTCTATGACAACACCACCGAAAATGCCTTCGCATCTTTATTGTTCGCTGACTACAACGACGCTACGAGACGATTGCGCTACGTTAATTGCGGACATTTGTCGGGCCTCTTGCTAAAAAGAAATGGCAACGTGGAGAAGCTTGAACCAACAAGCACGCTGCTGGGCCTCTTCAAAGAGTGGGATTGCTCAATGCGGGAGCAAGAGCTCTCTCCTGGCGACGTGCTAGCTCTCTACACCGATGGCGTCACTGAGGCCACTGATTTTCGCGGAGAAGAGTTTGGCGAACGGTATCTGATCGAATCTCTGCGCCAACATCGGGAGCTGTCTTGCCAGGCTTTGCTGGGCACAATTGTGGATGGGGTTCGTCAATTCAGCGCTCAAGAACAACACGACGACATCACAGCCATCGTCGCGAAGTTCAGAGCTATTTGAAACGACAACTCGGCTGGATTGTTTTTCCTTTTTCGTTCCCAAGCAGGGACGATCAGTGCGAAGGATGTAGTTCCCGCTCACGAACGTGTCGTGTGCAGCCTCGTCCTGCCGACCGATTGCCGTTCTTATCACGGTGAGCGGAGTGTCCGAAAAAATTGCGATTTCAACAGCTACATGGGTCCGGACATCGGCGCCTTGGTATTGCGGAGAATGTGCCATTCACCATTTTCCCTCCTGGCATCAGGCACGTTGCGCCCCGGGTTTCGCTGAGCTTTCTGATTGCCTTGCAGTGTTAAAAGGCACAAGCATGGGAACACGGCGGCGATACTCCGCGTATTCGGCGTGAACGCGAATCAGATCCCGTTCCTCAAATTGAATGGCAATAAGAATGTAGGCCGTCGTGGCCGCGGCAAAGACCAGATGAGCCAATGTCATCTTCGGCGCTGACCAGAACACTAGCAGCCATCCCACATATAACGGATGGCGAACATAGCGATAGAGTCCAGGAGTGCGGAACTCAAGCTGCGTGTATGGGCGTCCCAGCAGGTGTAGCCATACCTGGCGCAATCCAAATAGATCAAAGTGGTTGATGAGAAATGTCGCAGCAAGCACGATCGCCCAACCGGCGGCATATAGCGAGTAAAGGGCCGCTCGCCCGAGACCGCTCTCTAGATCCCAGACCACTCCGCCCATGGGCTGCCATTTCCAGAACAACAAGAGCAGAGCGAGACTCGAAAACAGTACATAGGTGCTGCGCTCAACGGATGTGGGCACGATGCGGCTCCACGCGCGCTTAAACCATTGCCGGGCCATGACGCTGTGTTGAACCGCGAAGAGCCCGAGCAAAGCGGCATTGATCGCCAAAGCGTTCATGAAGGACATCTGCATGCCGGAGTCAATCGACTTCGGAACGAGGAAGTTCCCGATGAACCCTATGGCGTACAGAAACGCAGCCAAGAACGCGAGATAGCAAGCAACGCCGTACAAGAAAGCGATTATGCGATTGAACATTTTGTTCTCCTTCGTCATCTCTCTATGAAATTGGACTTTGCAATCCTGCTTCGCCAGGCCAGGCTCCCGAACCTGCGAGCCTGGCTGTTTATTCCAATCGGGAGCCGTTGGCTCCAAGTCGTTCGCGCCAACTGGACAGACGCTTACTTTCCGAAGCGTGCTGTGAGTGTTCCGAATCCCAGTGTGATGGTGTCGGTATTCGAGGACACTCCACCGCCACAGAGTCGGATCACATTTCTTCCGGGTGTCAGTTTGTAGTCGCCCGGCATGATGACCCACTGAAACGTGATCGTAGCCATTGTGGAATCACCGGGATTGAAGGCTGGGATCGACTTGGGACCGAAAAATGTGCACGGGCCGTCGTTCAGGCTGAATCCGACCACAAACGGTGTTTCGCTCTGATACTCCGTGCTCCAAGTCACAACGATCGGAACCAGATAGTTCGGCTCGACGACCCGTATTGAGTCATTCCACGACGAGCAGCAGAGGCCCGTGTGAGTCGCTCCGTCGCTAACTCGCAACACTTGGGCCTTTGGAACGGCAAAAGCCGAGATGGATCCGGCTGCAATCAAGGATGCCAGGATGGCCACAAAAGCTAGCCTGCGGTAATTCGATATCGCAATTGTTTTCACGTCATTTCTCCTTCTCTATCGCTAATTGATTTGTTTAGAATTGGCCTACTTGGGGAGTTTGCTGGCCGCCTGATCGCTACCGATAAGACGTGCTAATTTGCCAGCGGGACGACGCATCTCGGTATCTTTCCCCCTTTGGTCCGCCGCAAAGATAGGGCGTGTACACTTCGGAAGTCATGGGAACGCGACGGGATTTCTCCGGGAAAACGCCGGTTCTCGGGCGGGACTAGAACGGGTGATATGGCGCCGAACTTCACCTTCGACAAATTTCGGTTCGAGACAGAGACTGGCCGCCTCTGGTCAGGAGCGCGGGAGCTGCGGCTTACACCGAAAGCAGCCGCCGTTCTCAAAGTCCTATTGATGCGCGCCGGCCACCCGGTTACCAAGGAAGATCTATTCACTTTTGTTTGGGATGGAGTCTCAGTCGGAGACGACGCGCTCACGTCGTGTGTTCAGGAGCTGCGGAGAGCGCTCGCGGACGATGCCAAGAAGCCGCGCTTTATTGAGACTCGCCATCGGCGCGGCTATCAATTCGTCGCTCCACTCACGGAAGCGCCCGATGAAAAATCCGTCAACGCGGCTGCGCAGGCAACGAAGGTTCCCGCCATTGCCGTCCTGCCATTCGCTGACATGAGTCCTGCAGGCGATCAGGACTTTTTCTGCGATGGATTAGCCGAAGAACTCATCAACGCCCTTACTCGCATTGATGGCCTGCGAGTCGCGTCCCGCACCGCCTCATTTCAGTTTCGAAGTCCCGGCGCCGACGTTCGGTCTGTAGGACGCCATCTCAATGTCGACCGCTTACTCGAGGGAAGCGTGCGCAAAGCTGACAACCGCTTGCGCGTCACCGTGCAACTGATTGAAGTCGCGACGGGCTACCACCACTGGTCGCAACGCTTCGATCGAGTGCTTGACGACGTTTTCGCGATCCAGGACGAGATTGCAGAACGAGTCGTCGATTCTATGCGGGGCGGGGTCCCGAGTCTCAGTGAGCGACCGTCGACATTACGGCCTCACACACGCGGAGAGGCCTACGAGTACTACCTTCGAGGCCGCCACTATCTGCACCGCATGACGCAGACGGATCTCGAGAGCAGTGGCGAGATGTTTGAACGCGCCATCGAGATTGATTCCGGGTACGGCCCTGCGTGGGCATGTCTCTCTGCTGCTCACGCAACGCTCTACGAGTGGTTCGGGTCGAAAGAAGAAGACCTCTCGCTGGCTGAGCGCGCTTGCAGAAAAGCACTCGAGCTCTCTCCTAACCTGGCTGAACCGCACGCGGCCTGGGGATTCGTTCTATCACTGTCAGGGCGTTACGCCGAGGCCGCCAGGGAATTTGAAGAAGCGATTCGCTTTAATCCCGCATTCTTCGAGGCCTATTACTACTTTGCTCGATCTTGCTTTGCCGGCGGCGAAATTGCACGCTCGGCTGAGTTGTTTGGAAAGGCGGCCGACGTTCGGCAGGAAGACTTTCAAAGTGCCATGCTGCAAGGCCAGTCTCTGCGGCAACTAGGGCGAATGGAGGAATCCCGAGTTGCAACGCGAGAAGGCGTCCGTCGGGCCGAGCGCATACTCATGCTCAACCCGACCGATGCGCGCGCGCTCTCCCTCGGCTCCGGTGCGCTTTTTGAGGATGGTCAGGTGGAACGCGCGTTTGAATGGTGCCAACGAGCGCTCGAACTCCATCCCGAGGATATGACCACCCTGACCAGCGCGGCATGCCTTTACGCCAAAGCAGGGCAGAAAGAAAAATCCCTGATGTACCTCGAACGCGTACTCGCCCGCGGCTGGGGCAAGCGAGACTGGATTGCGCAGGATTCTGATTACGATATCTTGCGCGACGACCCACGCTTCAAGAAACTCCTTTCGACGTTGAAATGATCGATTGCCTGCGACCGACGACAGGTGTAGTTGGCCACGAACGCGGTGGTCGATTGGAATAGGATTGCACTGACCACCGCTTTGACCACGCCAGGAACGCAGGTGTATCTCACCTACGTCAACCTCGCGATGTACAACGCCGTAAACAAGTCGGGATTGGTGCTTTGGGGGAAGGGACCAATCCCGCGCTTAAACGTCGACTCCGCCCATCGGGGCCTTATGTTCAAGTCTGCGCTTTAAAAATATTACGAATCATTTCTTATGCTTTCTTTTCGTTTCGATCATGAGCTATGATCTGCGTGTCGTGCAATCCTGATCAATTTTCGCCGTTGCAGGAGCGCTCATGGACCGACGCAGGTTCTTGAAGTCTGCCACCGCCGCTGGCATCGCAGTTGGTGTATGTAAACCTACCGCCAACGCCTCTATTCCTGAACACAGCTGGGATAAATACGACTGGGGATCGGGACCTTCCGTTTCTGATCGGCTTTATCAAGGTCCGTTCCCACAGTATGGGCCTGGTGCTGTTGTCCCAGAAAGCGATGTAGCGATGGTGACTACTCCATCTAGAGACATCGTTGCGAACTACGGGATGGGCTTGATCGTGTATGCCTCCGACGACACGGGGCTGCTCCATGTCCCGGGGCAAGCGCTGGAACGAACGCTGGAAGATCTGATCAAGCTCCCATTCGCGCAGAAGATCTACATCCGACCTAACTGGCGCGATGTACAAAAACAGCCTGGCCGTCTGGACTTTCCGGACTGGTGGAAGATTACATTCGATCTTGCGCGCCGCTACGAGAAGCGGATCGGCTTCCGAGTCATGCTGGAGAATCCCGATTTCCCAGAACCGGGTATGCCGGATTTTCTCCTTAAGAAGGTTCCTTACGTAAAACTCAAGGGTGAATGGAAGGGCAATCCTGCGGAAATGCGATACCGGAAGGACAACCGTGTGCCGCAATATGATCATCCGGCATATCAGTCTGCATTTCGCGAATTAAATGCGCTGCTCGCAGCTGACCTCAACGGCCATCCGCAGGTCGAGTTCATGGACACGATGATGTACGGCTTTTGGGGCGAAGGACACACGTGGCCATACGAGGGCAATCCTTTTTCAAGCCAGTTGGTTGCGGAACGAATATGGGCCGCGATGTTCGAGGCGCAACTCGAACAGTGGACAAAAGTTCCATTGGCCACGAACACGCAGCCCGATTTCAGCAATGTTGGCAACTCCGACATGCTGGACCGGACGATCCGCAGCGGAAACTGGATACGCACCGACACGATTTTCATCGAGAACACGCAGATCGAAGCGTTGAGCTACCGTCCGCCTTGGGTGGCTGCGATTTGCGAGGTGGGTTTCACTACCGGTGATCCTAAGGAACTTCGCATCGATGAAGACGGAATCACTTACAACGAGCAAATCATTTCGCACGCGAGCGACGTCGGCGTCAATTATCTGTCGCTTTGGAGCTGGCACAACCAGTCAGCGGCCAGCATCTTGAGCTACTATGACAAGTTTCCGGAGCCGATTGACCAGATCGCTCGGCAGATTGGCTACCGCGTTCGTCCGTCATTTATATGGACTTTCGCGCGTGACGGAGTTACCGGTCTGGTGATCGGACTCGCGAACGATGGAATTGCGCCCGTTCCTGGCGTGCTCCGCCTGAGCGTGTTCAGCGAGGACAAAAAGGTCAACGTATCAGGATGCGTTGACGCGGGGTATCCGAAGCCAACCGGTGTTCATCAAGCCATGCTCATGCTACCCGCGGGTTCTCAATGGGCGGGTCTGCGATTGAAAGCAGAGCTTGAGGTCAAGGGTGTGCGTTATCCCGTGCGTTGGGCGTGCCGGCAGAAGGTCAATTCCGATGGCTCCTTGACGCTGCGCCACAACTACAAACCTGACCAGCCACTGGTGTAGGCGGGCAGGACTCGTGCCGAATGTGCGCGGGCACTACAGCTCCGGTATCACAGCTCCAGCACTACAATGTCAGGATGACAGGCCGCGTGTGTTACCACTGCAAGCAGTTGGTTGAGGAAGGGGAGCAGCACGACTGCTGGACTACGACCGAGGAAGCGCTGATGAAAGACCTCTCGGAAGAACTGCAGGACGCGTGGCAAAGGTTGCGCGAGACTGCGGCGTCGTTTGGTGAGCAACGGATTTACGCGTCGCACAAGTCGGTGATGTTCTCCCGCAAGTCGTGTTACTTCTTCGTGCGTCCGAAGCGGACCTTTCTGGAAGTCTGCGTGTTCCTTGGCCGCACGGTAAAGGCTCCGCAGGTGCGCCGCTTCGATCACGCTTCGAAGTCAAAGGTCTACCATATTGTTCAGATCAAGCATCGGGATGAAGTAGAGCCGCCTATCACGGATTGGCTTGAGGAAGCGTACGAGTTATCTGACGCGCTGACCTCGAATGCTCGGGCGAAAGCTGTAAAGTCGACCTCGAAAGGCAAAGCCAGGACGAAAAAGGCGAAGCGCGCGCGGAAAACTGTTCCCGTCAAAAAGAGCAAGCGGCGATCATAACAATGGCGTTCCTTGGCAATGTCTACTTTGCAGTTTTCGCAAGAGCCTTTACCAAGTCATACATGAACGTTTGTCCTTCATAAAAAGACTGCACGGGCACGCGTTCGTCTCGACCGTGGAAGCGGATGTCTTCGCGGTCAAAGAAAATGCCTTGAATGCCGTAGGTAGGAATGCCAACTTCGCGCAGATATCTGCCGTCAGTTGCGCCCATGACCATTGTTGGGACAACTGGGACGCCTGGCCAAAGGGATTCGCTGGCCGCTTTGACAGCGTTGAGAACGTCCGGCCGCATTGCTGAAGCCGGGCCTTTACCGGCGTTGGCGGTAACCGTGATTGAGACCTGATCATCGGCAACTACTTTCTTGAGTCCACCCTCAACGTATTCAGGAGAGTCTTCGGGCAATACGCGACAGTTGACGTTGGCGGCAGCGCGTTGCGGCAAAGCATTTCTGGCGTGGCCACCTTCCAGTTGAGTTGCTACACAGGTTGTGCGAAGGGTAGCGTTCCACGCGGGGCTCGCAGCGGAAACTTTCTGCATTGCCTCCTGAGAGCCTTCCGCCACTTTTGCAAGCTCCGTGGCAATTGCTCCAGTTTCGATGTTTGCCATCGCTCGGAAGTAGGCGGCTGTAACGTCATTGGTCTTCAAGGGAAAGCTAAAGTGTGCAAGACGGTCGAGCGCAGCGGCGAGGTGATAAATCGCGTTATCCGCAACCGGCAGGGAGCTGTGGCCGCCCTTATTGCGAACTACGAAGCTAAAATCGAGAACGTATTTTTCGCTGACCTGAAGATCGTTCGATATTTTCTTGCCATGAGAAGACTCGCCCCATCCACCTTCGTTGAGCGCCAACTCAGCATCGATCAGATCGCGGTGATTCTTAAGTAGCCAGTCGACCCCGTTGTAGGGACCACCGCCTTCCTCGTCGGCGGTGAGAGCGACGATGATGTCGCGATCCGGCTTGAAGCCTTCACGCTTGTAACGAATGAGGTTTGCAATCCAGATCGCTGCCTGCGCTTTGTCGTCGCCAGTGCCGCGACCATAGAAATATCCGTCCTTTTCGAGGAATTGAAATGGATCGGTCGTCCAGTCCTCGCGTTTGGCTTCGACTACGTCGGTGTGGGCAAGAAGCAGAATCGGCTTGGCAGCGCCGGTCCCGTGGTAACGAACGACGAGATTTGATTTCTTCGGTGTGGCTCCGCCCAGGAAGATATCGGAATCGGGGAAGCCGGCCGCCTTTAAGCGGACTGCTGCAGCTTCGGCCACGGGAGTTGTGGCGCCGGTTGTGAATCCGGATTGGATTTCGACGAATTCCTTGTAGATGTCGCGTGCCAGTTGTTGGTCCGCTTGAGGCGCGAGAGTCTGAGCCCTTAGCGTTAGAGTGGAGAGAAGGAGAAAGAAGACGGGTCGAAGCATCCGGCATTTTTCCATGAGGAGGGGTTTGGCGCAATCCGCAAATGTTCCGGGCGAAGCGACGAGAGCGTAGTTAGAAATTAGGAGTTCATTTCCGGCCAAACACTTCTTTAAGTAGCGCGGTGGTCTGAGCGGCGGGATCTTTTCGGATTTGCTTTTCCTCTTCGCCGAGCACGTGGAAGAGTCCGTCGAGAGTTTTGCCGACTACGTATTTGTTGAGATCGAATTGTCCGGCAAAAGTGCTGCCACCTGGAGCGCTGGCGATGAACTGGTCGTACTGTTTGACGACGCCGACATTTTCCATGGAATGCTGGACGATGGGAGCGAAGGCGGCGGTGAGATCGGGAGTGGAAGTGCGTTGAAAGTATTCGGTAGCCGCCGTGTCGCCACCGGTGAGAATGTGGCGAGCATCGTCAAAAGACATCTTCTTCAGGGCAGCGAGGAAGATCTGTTTTGCCTGAGGTGCGGCCTGCTCGGCGGCGCGGTTCATGCCAACCTCGAGTTCGTCGACCTTGGCGCCCATGCCAAGCATGCGCATCCCTTTGCCGATCGTCTGGAGTTTGGGCGGCAGCAAAATCTTTATTGCCTGGTTTTTGAGAAAGCCATCTGGTCTACCTGTGAGGGAGACTGCCTTTCCGGTGCTCAATTGCAGTGCCTGCTTCAGACCAGCGGTAATTTTGTCATCGCTCAAGCCCGAAGTGCTTCCGTGGGTAAGGGTCTCGCCAGCCTTTTTAATGATGTCGTCGAATTGAGCAGCAGCGAACGTGCAGCAACAGAGGGCCAGGACGACGGTCAGCAGCAGAAGGCGCATGAGACTCCTTGGGGATCAGCAGGGTTGATTCTACTGCAGGTCGAAACAGGTGATTGAACAACGAATGTTTACTAACACGGTGAATGGACCGTGTGGTCAGCTGGGTCGCTCGCGTTCATTCGACGACAGTTCGATTCTGTATTTACTTAAGCTTACGTCCCTCAGACAAAACTCATTCAAAACTCATCCTGGGCGAATTGACTAGCGACTGACGCCGCGCCAAAGTCTCGCGGCAGGCTGAGGCTGGCCAACATTAGCTGGGTTGTGCGTGCGGCCAGATTTCAAGTGCCGGATTTGCGTGGCGTTTGAGCAGGCCGAGTCCGACAAATTTATGCTCAGGAGTGGTTAATGAGATCGCAATGGAATGGGCCGCACTATTTCGCGAAGATCGTTACGCTGTTTGTGTTGAGCGCTGCTCTGCATGGGCAGACCTACAACAACATCTACAACTTTGACGGGCCACACGGGTGCTGCTCCACGTTTCCGCAGGTACTAGCGCAGGGGCGTGATGGCAACATGTACGGGACTGCGATCGCAGGTACCGGCGCGGCATCGCGTGGGAACGTTTTCATGGTGACGCCATCCGGCGCACAAACCGTCCTGTTTAATTTCGACGGACCGCACGGCTCGAACCCTCAAGGCGGGCTAAGCCTGGGTTTCGACGGCAACTTCTACGGAACGACGGTGAATGGAGGAGCCAACAACGCTGGCGTGATTTTCAAGATCAGCGCGGCGGGCGGTACTCCGACTGTGCTGTACAGCTTCAGAAATGGCAACGATGGCGGTTTTCCACGCACGCCGCCAGTGCAGGCTCCTGACGGAAACCTTTACGGTGGAACTGGATCGGGTACTAAGTTCGCCATCTACCGGTTGACGCCATCGGGCGCTTTCACGGTGATCGCAACGCTACCGGCGTTGAGCCAGTCCATCTTGGTTCTGGGCGCGGACGGGAAGCTTTATGGCACAACTCAGTATGGCGGAACATTTGCGCGGGGGACGGCCTTCCAAGTCACGACTGCCGGCAAGCTAAAAATTCTCCATAACTTCACCGACGCCACCGGAGGTTTCCCAATTGGCGGCCTGGTGCAAGGCAGCGACAAGAAACTCTACGGAACGACCTATCTGGGCGGAACATCCCCCAACGGGGGGGTGGTCTATCAATTGACCACGGGCGGGGCCTACAAAGTCATAAAAAATTTCAGCAATACGGCGCCCGCGAGCGGATATGCCTTGACGTCTTCGTTGGTGCAAGGCAGCGATGGATTTCTATATGGCGTCTGTCAAAAAGGTGGCGCGGGCACGCGCGGGACGCTGTTCAAAGTCAATACAACTGGTACAACCTTCGCGGTGCTGCACGACTTTGCCAAGGCGACTGGATGGGATCCGGAATCTGCGCCACTGCTGCACACGAATGGCAAGATTTATGGGCTCACGACGGCTGGTGGCCCGGCCGACTCTGGAGTGGTGTACAGCTTTGACAATCACCTCAAGGCGTTTGTTTCCGTCTTCGTAATTTGGTCGGGCAAAGTTGGAGCTTCTGCGAACATTCTGGGGCAAGGATTTTCAAACGCGACCGGAGTGAAATTCGGAGCGGGGGCAGGAACATTCGTGGCGGCTAACGATACGTTCATGACGGCGAAGGTAGTGGCAGGCGCAACGACCGGCCCGGCCACCGTACTCGAGCCTGGCGGAAATCTGGTGTCGCCCCAGACCTACAAAGTTTTACCGACAGTTTCGGGTTTCAATCCTAAGGCCGGCAAGGTAGGCGCGCAGGTCGTGATCACGGGCATGAGCCTGAAGCAGGCGACAGCAGTCAGTTTCGGTGGAGTAAAAGCCACGGCCTTCACTGTGAATTCGGATACTCAAGTGACGGCGACGGTTCCAGCAGCGGCGAAGACGGGCAAGGTCGCTGTTACGACGGCAGGAGGAGTTGCCAGCGGGCCGGGAACATTTACGGTTCAATAGCTTGTGCGATGGTCGAATACCTTGGAAGCAAGAGATTCATGGCGGCCGCCGCTGCCAGCGCGGCGGCCAAGGCGACTAACAAGGAAGAGTAGGAGCCGGTTGAATCAAAGGCGCGGCCCAGTATCACTGGACCAACCGCTGCGGAAGCAGCATAGAAGGACCACGTTAGACCGTACAACGTAGAAAAAGAGCGCAGGCCAAAATAACGAGTCAGCAAATAGGGCGTAATCGCGGCTTCGCCGCCAGCTCCAACGCCGATGAGTGCGGCCGCCGCGCACCCAGCGGAGAAACTATTTGCGCGGGCGAGCAGGAAAACCCCTGCGGCAGTGACGAGGTTTACCAGAAGTGCGACGCGTGCGCCAAAAAATCGGTCCAGCAACCATCCCACAACCACTCGGCCCAACAAACTTGAACCACCAAGCATGGAGGCGCACAGCGCAGCCTGTTTGGCCGTGATTCCTCGATCCGTAAGTAATGCGGACATCTGTGTGATCGCCCCGTTCATGCTTATCGAACTCACGCAAAGAACAGCGACGATGATCCAGAACGAAAAAGACTGTAAGCCTTGTTGCCATGTTTTTCCGGAATGTTCGACGGGCGCAGCAGGGTTTTCGACGGGGCCTCGTTCGCGGACATAGCGCCAACTGAGCGGAAGTCCGAGTAGTAGCGCAATGCACCCCAGTGATAAGTACGCGGCGCGCCATCCGGAGTGGGTGATGATGGTTTGAGCAACGACGGGGAGAATCATGGCACCCAAGCCTGCACCTACCATCACGAAAGCGAGAGCCATCCCCAAACGCCGTTGAAACCACGTAGAAATCGATCGCGAGTAAGCGAGATGAGCTGCACCGTTGCCAACCGCACCCAACACGATGCAGGTGACGTAGAACTGCCAGACTTGGGACCGCAAGAGTGCCAGTGAGGCGACGCCACATCCAAAAACCGTCATGCAGGGAAGAATGATGCGTCGAGGGCCGTAACGGTCAATCCAGCGGCCCAATAAGGGCGAACATGCGCCCAAGGTGATGGCTGCAAACCCGAAGCCGCGTGATACGACTTCGCGGCTCCATCCAAATTCGGCGCCCAGGGGTTTGACGAAAGCTGCGAAGGTATAAACGAAGAGCGAGCCGAATCCTGCCATGACGCCAAAGCAGGCTGCCAGAGCCACGCGCCACCCGTAGTACCCGGGATCAGACTCGCTCAGGCTGTGCGGCGGATGGTTTTGCAGGGCATCCGGGCTCTGTTGAGAGGCGGCGAGACTCAAGGGTGTCTTCCAACGCCGAGAGAGTCAGCGACGCGATTGATGTAGTTGAACCATGACGCGATCAACGTGATTTGCAAGATACCTCTGTCATCGAAGCCCACCTCGCGGAGGCGTTCGTGATGAGCGGGACTGATCTTGGTCGCGTCCCGCGTCAGCTGTATTACGTACTCCACCATCGTTTTCTCCGGCACGGTCAGCGAGGCCTTTGTGTAGTCGGTCTCGAGTGCGCGAACTAAGCTTTCGTCCAACGTTACGCGACGCAGAAACTCTGCGTGGGATTCGATTCAATAGACGCACCTGTTTGTTACAGACACAACCGTGGTGATGATTTCGTGTTGTCGCCTGGAAAGCGGAAGGTCTGGCGACATCAACACTCCGAAGGTTGCGAACGCGTGGTAGAGAGCTTGGGGTATAAGGCTGTGCGACTCGACAATCTGTGCGCCGCCTTCTTCGACGGGATGCACAGGTGTTGCATATTCGACTGGGAAGAGTCCCCTTTGACCCTCAAGCGCGCGCAGCAGTTCTTCGCTAGCGTCAGACATTGAAACAGTTTTGATCCAAGTCATTAAACGTTCCTCACTACTGTCTTTATTGGGTGAGTGCGTCGCTACTTGGAGTTGGAGTCCGGTTGCGACGTCACGCGGATTTGTCCTTCGGAGTACCAGCCGTCGGGATCGCGTCCTTCGATGGCGAAGCGCACAGCGGGTTTATTTGTCTTGGGATCGAGCATGGCTACGCGAAAATCGTAGGTGTCGTCCGGTAGATCGTAAGGAACGAAGAGACTTCCGTCGAAGACTGCATCACCGGGAAGCCACTTCGTGACGTCCACAGGAACGTTGATGACCGTGCTGTTTTTCGCGGACCGCAATTGGACTGCGAGCGGGTAGTTGGTATAGGGGGGAGCTACGCCGGCGTTCAGCCACCACATCGCGATCGGCATCATTGATCCAGCAACGACGGTCTTCGGAAATTCGAGGCGGCGTAGCAAGAAGCGGTATCCGATCTTTTTCTGGAAGGTCTCGAAGTCGAGTTTCCATTCAGCCGGGATGGGGGAGGACTTCAAGTTCACGGACGTGACGTGCCAACGGAGGGCTTGCTCGAGAATGTAGTTCAGATCAAAGTGATCTCTCTTCCACTCGGAAACTGTGCCGCAGACCTCCAGAGAAACGGGATGTTTCTGCCAGACATCCTGGATACCGGAACGAACGACTTGCTGCGGGTAGATGTCCAACATCTCGGGTTGAAAATAAGGGTTGTCGGATTTCACACGGAGATCTCCGAGACAGTCGAGGCGCCATCCAGCGCCGCGCGACGTTCCATAGGTGAGGGCCTGTGGTTCGTCGAAATTCATCAGAAGCGTTGTGTTCGGGAAAGCGTCGAACCAGATGTCGATCAGCGCTTTCTGGTACGCGAATGCCGGCATGTACGGACTCCAGCCTTCGCCCCAATAGCCCACCGAAGAAATGTCGACGCTGTCGAGATATGGATTTCCGTTATAGCGTTTGCCGGCTTCGGCTACTAGCTCACCCCAAAACTTGAGGAAGAGCGGATCCGAGAAGTCGGGTTGCCAAATTGCGCCGTCTTTGTCAGTTGGTTTATTGGAGCGGTGCGCGCCGGATTTCTGATACCACTCGGGCAGAGGATCTTTGTTGGAATAAGGCATGAGCCGGATCGCCAGCGTCTGCCCGTGCGCGCGTGCTTCCTGCAGAGCGAGGTCTAGGATGTCCCAACGATATTTCCCCTGCTCCGGTTCGAGCGCAGTCCAGTACCAACGAAGATAGGCGATTGTAGTGTCCGGGAAATCGGGCTTGGTGGCGGCTTGCGGGAGTTTCGTGACCGGCCCTAGTTCAGACCATTCGAGCGCGGGATTGGTATCTTGCCCGTTGAAACGATTGAACGTGGTGATTCCCATGTTCGGATTTCGGAGTACTTCGTTGATGGGCTTGGGACGCACGATGATGGTGTTGTGCTGTGCATAGCAGATGCAAGAGAGAAAGAGAATCGCGAACTGCAATAAAAGTCTTCGCATAGAGTTCCCCGACATGCGTGTCTTGGAATGAATTAGGTAGCAGGAAAAGATAACAGAGAAGGTAAACGACATGGATGTGTGGAGGACGGGTGTGGCAGGAATTTCTCGTCGGGCTGCAGTTCATTTCGACACAACTTAGGGGAGGTTGCTTCTTTCGACGCCGGATGAAAATTGACTCGATCGTGACAATTGCGTGACGAATTGCACGACAGCCCCCGATATGTTGGACGTGGTTCGTTTAAAAAACTTGGGGAAGAGGTGTGTCTCGTTATGCGATTTGCTTTCAGTGTTCATGCCGTATTGGCTGTTGTGCTTGGGGTCTTCATCGCGCCGCAGGAAATGGTTGCGCAGAGCGCCAGTACGTGCCTATACAACGATGAACACTTTCACATCCAAGATTTTGTCGCTCAGGGTCCGCGGCTCGCCGACATTGTGAAGATGATGGATAACCACGTGTGCCGCAGTACTCTCATGGCACTTGCGGTCACGGTGGCCCATGATCCTTTAGTCGACCGCGACTTCGCTCCTGTTTACTACACACAGACAGACGGTCAGGTGCTGTACTACAACACGCTGCAGGATGTGCTGGTCGCGCATAAAGTTCTGGCCCTTTCGCCACAAGATCGCGCCCGTGTCGATCCGCTCATGAGTGCGTTCAATCTGAAAGACGCTCGCGCGGCAGACTACATCAAGCAGATGGTTCAGTTGTATCCGGGCGTGTGGAGCGGTTTTGGCGAGATCCATTTCAAGAAGCAAGAATTCTCTGAAAAAATTGCGGGCGGCCCGCCGAGTCTATACAGTCCGTCCATTGATACGATTTTTGATGTGATTGGAGAGATGGGCGCGGTCGCAGTCGTCCATTGCGATCACGACACCCCGGGCAACCTCGCGCTGATGGGCGATCCTGCGGCGCAGATGATTTTTAAAGGTGCCGCGCCGAAGCCTCAGTACCTGGATGCCTTCAAAACATTTCTGAAGAAACATCCGAAAGCACCGGTGATCTGGGCGCACTTCATGGGGAATGGCCGTAACGTGACACCGTACCCTGAGCACTGGACATATCTTGAGGAGATGTTGGCGGATCCGGCGTTTAGTCACGTTTACATTGACATGTCGTGGGGATCGGTCGTGGCGTCGCATGTGATTGACACTCCGGAGCATTTGAAGATGACGGCAGACCTCATACGAAAATATCCGAACCGTTTCATGTATGGAAGTGATCAGGCTGCCACGAGCGATTGGGAAGTGGTGAAGAAAAACTACGACGTCTGGGGGGCGCTTTGGAAGGAATTGGGCCCAGCCCTTACGAGCCAGGTCGCAAAGGACAATTACATACGAGTCTTCGACGAGTCGCGAAAGAACATGCGCAGATGGGAGGTTGCGCATCCGCAAAAGATTGATTGAGGTGGAGCTGCGGCGGCGTACATTTCGTTATTGGTGTCGCCGCTTATTAATAGGTCACCGGATTGTTATTCAAGTGACGCTCGGTCCCGTCGCGCATCCGCGGCGGGATGCGCGTTCAAATTTCATCGATTATCATGGAGGGAGACCACTACCGGGAGTTTGCGATGGCGTTCCCCATCAAGATTTGCAGCATCTGTTCTGAAGAGTTTGAATTAAAACCGGACAAGCCGGGGTTTGCGAATCGTTGTCCAGAATGCAGCGCGCCGGAATCGGAAGAGCAAGCAGGAAAAGATAAAAAGGACGCGGTGCAACGCCGGTCCGACAGTGAAGCAAACGAAGCGCGCAGGGAAGCCATGCGCAATCTTCTGTATCGCAAAGATAGCTGAAAAACGTTCCAACCGCCCATCTAGAGAAACAAATCACCGGCAGCGAACGCAGTGTGCCTTTTCGAAAATACTTTTGGGTCGCACTAAGCGTCGGTGTGGCTCGCACTGTCGTTACGCGCAATCGTGAAAGTGAAAGCTCAATCACTAAGCGTAACTACTTAGGCCGTTAGCATTTTCTGTTTCGGAACTAGAGTGAAGACTGTATTGCCGCTGATTACTACAGCGACTAGCTTGAGTGAAACGCTGCGAGCCATATAAGAGGCAAGCACGGGTACCCGTCAGTGAAGTTAGAAGTCACGACGTTCGGCCTTCAGTTTTACCTCTTTACCTGCATATGGCATATCAATGGCAGCGTCGAAGCATTCCAGGAGGTGCCAGTAGGCGCTTTCCAACCTCCTCTTCCCGCGCTGCGCACACAGCCCTCGTCCTATTGGTTATTTGCTTTCTTACAAGCGTAGCTAGTGGCGCGGCTCAACCGACCTTTGTGCAGGAACGGGATTCTCAAATCACTTTCGGAAGCACGAGCCGGACGACGTTTTCTGCGCAAACCACTGCCGGCAATCTATTCGTCTTATACCTGGTTTGGGACAACACGTCGGGCGCATCCGTTTCCGATTCTCTTGGCAACATCTATGCCAGCGCGATTGGGCCTACGCGGTGGAGCAACAACAGAAATAGTGTCCAGACCTTTTACGCAATCAATCGCGCAAGCGGACCGAACACGGTGACTGTGAATTTCTCACGACGAATCCAGTCATTTGGGATTGTGTACGCGCATGAATACTCGGGAATTCGTTCCACGGGGTCAGTTGACGTGAGTGCGGCATCGTCCGGGAGTTCAGGTTCTTTGAGTAGTGGTTCTATCAATACCACTAACGATCTCGACCTGATCTTTGCTGGAGGTGTGTCGGCATCGACTGTGACAAGCGCCAGCCCCGGTTACTCAACAAGGTCGGTGACGCAGGGAAATCTTACCGAGGACCGGGTTTCCGCAAAAGGGATATACAGCGCTACCGCCAACAATGCGGGCGGAGCTTGGGCAATGCAGGTGGTTGCGTTCAAAGGTTCGGCTGCCTCGCCGGCTGATTCGACCGTCCCGAGCATACCTGCTGGCTTATCGGCCGTCGCGATTTCGTCGTCGCAGGTTTCTCTTTCGTGGAATGCTTCGACCGATGCGGGCAATGCGGCGAACGAGCTCTACTATGGCGTTTATCGTAACGGAACTCGGATAGGCACAACGGCAGCGGGAACGACGTCATGGACCGATGGTTCGTTGGTACCATCCACCACGTATTCGTACACGGTGTCCGCGTATGATCCTGCTGGCAACAACTCTGCACAGTCGTCATCGGCGTCGGCGACGACCTTGGCATCAAGCGACACGGTGTCTCCAACCGTTCCGGGCAGCCTCCATGTCACAGGAACATCGTCATCCACGATTTCATTAGCCTGGAATGCCAGCACGGACAATATTGGAGTGGCGGGCTACAAAGTCTTTCGTAATGGTGCGCTTGTCGGCACCTCGGCTGGCACATCCTATGCCGACTCGGGGCTAGCTGGGTCCACGACGTACGCGTATTCGGTGTCTGCCTATGACGGGTCGGGTAACAACTCGGCAACCTCGGCATCGATTAACGCTTCGACTGGCGCGGTAAGTCAGAGACCTTATGTAACCAATTTTCCCGCTACTGAAAATCCTATTTCGGAGGGAGCTAATTGGACCAATGGTCGTGCGGTCGGTGTGGATTGGGGAGACGTGGCAACGGCATCTGGTCTCGCGTACGGCACAAATATCGGCTCATATGCAGATCCGACCGCAATTCTGGCAGGAAGTTGGGGGCCGGATCAGATGGCGCAGGCTACGGTATACAGCGTCAACCAGACAGACAGCGTATTTGAGGAGGTCGAGCTTCGGTTACGAAGCACGATTTCCGCACACAGCAACACGGGGTATGAAATTAATTTTCGCTGTTCGAAGACAAACAATGCGTATTCGCAGATTGTCAGATGGAACGGGCCGCTCGGCAACTTCACTTACTTGTGGGCCCAGGATGGATCCCAGTACGGTGTTAAGACTGGCGATGTTGTAAAAGCGACAATCATCGGAAATGTCATCAAGGTTTACATAAACGGGACGCAAGTTGCGACCGTTACGGACAACACTTTTAAAACTGGAAATCCTGGCATGGGTTTCTACCTCACCGAGGGTTCGGGGCGCAGTAAAGATTACGGATTCACCAGTTTCACAGCCTCGGACTCGTTGACAGCCGACACGGTCGCGCCTTCAACGCCGCAGAATCTCGCTGCGAATGCTGTGTCATCGTCGCAGATTGATTTGATGTGGTCGGCATCGAGCGACAATGTTGCAGTAACCGGCTACAAAGTATTTCGCAATAGCTCACAGATTGGAACCACATCCACCGCGGGCTTCTCAGATCGAGCGGCTTCGCCAGGAATTCAATACGCGTACGCCGTGGCAGCCGTGGACGCCGCCGGGAATTCGTCAGCGCTGTCATCTCCGGTGACCGCCGGAACATCCGGCGCGGGCGATACAACAGCGCCATCGATTCCTTCGAATTTGAGGCTATCCAGCACAACCTCAACTTCGTTGACGGTTAGTTGGTCAGCTTCGAATGACGATACGGGTGTTGCCGGGTATCGAATCTTCCGCGACGGCGCAGAAGTTGGGACAACCTCCGCTACAACGTATACGGATGGGGGTTTGTCTGCGTCGACGGCATACACCTACACGGTTTCGGCATTTGACAGTTCGAACAATGTGTCGGCTCAGTCGTTGCAACTGAATGCCTCTACGGTTTCGACTCCAGCTACGTCACCTTCTATTGTGCAACTCTCGCGAAATCAGATCACGAACGGGTCCACCGTTTCGGCGACCCTTGATGCCCCCACCGTAGCCGGTAATACCATCGTGGTTTACGCGATCTGGAACAACACCAACAGTGTTGCCATTACGGATTCTCGAGGCAATTCATATACGAACGTTGGGTCGCCATTGACTTGGGGCAGCGGGTACAGCGCCCAAGTGTTTTATGCGTCGAACGTCGCCGGCGGCTCCGATGTGATCACAGCAACGTTTCGAACGTCGGTGAATTCATTTGGGGTGTTATACGTCCACGAATATGCGGGCATCAGCAAGACGAATCCGGTAGATGTCACTTCGTCGGCGGTTGGCGCCTCTTCTTCGCTCAACAGCGGCTCTGTCACGACCACTTCGCCCAACGACTTGGTTTTCGGAGCTGGCGTTTCCGATGACTCGGTGACAGCAGGCGGGTCCGGTTTTAGCGTGCGGGACCTCTCCTACGGCAATATTACGGAAGATAAAATCGCGACATCGGCAGGTTCCTACGCAGCCACGGCGACGCACTCTGGAAACAGGTGGGCGATGCAAGTCGTGGCTTTCCGCGCGGCCCAGTAAAGACTCAATCAAACAGTGTGGTTATGTTGGCGGACGCTGACGGGCTTGGTGTCGTCGCATCGACCGGGCTCGCTTTCAAGCAAGTAGACTTTATGGGAACGAGTTTTGCAATGCGTGGAAGAGCGTTGAAATGTTTTTCGGCAATTTTCGTGGTTATTTTTACTGGTTGTTTCAGGCAGTTCGAGGACGGCGCTTGGCGGGGCATACGCGTGAAATTAGATGTAAAGCTCAAAACAGCGAGCGAAATTACTGAGGTAACTGCTTGCGGTTGTGTAATTACACAAGTATTACAGAGGTCTGGAAGGTAACGCTGATATCTTCAGTCTCGGGGATGGTTCTGGGCCATCCATTCACGGGAGAACGATGAATACGAACGCCGCCGCGGATATGAATGTCGCAACACTGCGAAAAGAACGCTCTTCGAAAGATGGCGTCAACTGGGTAACTGCTATTTTCATGGCGCTTTTTCATATTGGCGCGATCGCAGCCTTATTTTTCTTTACCTGGAAGGCACTCTTCGTAGCATGTTTTCTGTGGTGGGTTTCTGGAAGTCTTGGCATTGGGATGAGCTATCACCGCCTGCTGACGCACCGCGGGTACAAGACTCCAAAGTGGGTTGAATATTTTTTGACGGTCTGCGCCACGCTCGCTCTTGAAGGCGGACCGATTTTCTGGGTGGCCACGCACCGCATCCATCATCAGTTCTCGGACGAAGAGGGAGATCCTCACTCGCCGATCGATGGCAAGTGGTGGGCGCACATGGGTTGGATTTTGAGCGGGAAGTCGATGCATCATGACACGACCACCCTCGCGAAATACGTACCTGACCTCGCGAAAGATCCCGTTCACGTCTGGCTGACGAAATACCACTATGTGCCCATGATTGTGCTGGGAGTGGTTCTATTTGCGGTGGGCGGATGGCCGTTCCTGCTGTGGGGCATTTTCCTGAGGACTGTGGTTGGCCTGCATGCGACCTGGATGGTGAACTCGATCACGCATGTGTGGGGTTCCCGCCGGTTTGCGACCAAAGATCTTTCCACGAACAATTGGTGGGTGGCCTTGCTGACGTTTGGTGAGGGCTGGCACAACAATCACCACGCGCATCCGGTTTCTGCTCGGCACGGTCTGACATGGTATGAGATTGACCTGAACTGGTACGGAATCTGGGCGCTGAAAAAGCTTGGTCTGGCGAGACACATCTACAAGGTGCAGCTCTCGAATCTTCCTCCAAAACCGGAGCTGACGAAGAATCTGGGAGCGTCGGTTGAGCTGGCGGCAACGGCAGCAGGGAACGACTAGGTTTCTCCGAAACACGTTCTGCATTTCACGGCGAGGAATCGACCATTCCTCGCCGGTCGTGCGCTCAGAGTAAAATCACCGCATGCGCATCACAAGCCGGCGCAGAGCCATCGCGTTTTCCCTAACGCTGGGCATCTGCCTAATCGCCCTGGCCGTGGCGCTGAACGTTGGTTGGATCATCCTGAACTGGCGCGAAGGTGTTCTGCTCTTTCTCGGAGCGATCTTCTTTCTTCTTATCATCGCAGGACTGGTTCTAAACACCACGTTTCTGGTGCGCGAAATCCGTAGAAATGAGCAGCACGATAGCTTTATCAACGCGGTCACGCACGAGTTGAAAACGCCGATTGCCTCGATCCGTCTTTATCTGGAGACGCTGGAACGACGAGATGTCCCTCCTGAGCAGCAGCACGAGTTTTATCGGCTCATGCTGCAGGACACGGAACGTTTACATTCGACCGTCGAGCAGGTGCTGAAAGCAGGTCAAGCGGGGCACAAGCGCGGCCAGCATCTGGAAATTCCCGTTGATTTCGCGGCGCTGGTGAAAGAGTGTGTAGAGATGGCGCGATCGCGGTACCACCTGGATGGGACGGCATTGCGATTTGAAGAAGAAGCGAATGCTGCGCCGTCGTGGGTAGTGGGCGATCCGGAAGAGTTGAAGACGGCGGTGTCCAATGTGCTCGATAACGCGGTGAAGTATTCGCGCGATGAGGTTTCAGTGACGGCCGAGATCGTGACCTCGAACGAAAAGAGCGTGGTGTTGCGTGTGCGGGACAAGGGCGTGGGTATTCCGGCGGGAGAACTGAAGCGGGTGTTTAAGCGCTTTTATCGAGTGCCGGATCGCGCACTATCGAAGGTTAAGGGCACTGGGCTGGGCTTGTTTATTGTGAGAGCGATTGCTCGGAAGCATGGCGGACGCGCCTTTGCGGAAAGCGACGGAGAAGGCAAGGGAACGACGGTGACCATCGAGCTGCCGCGGAGCATCGCATGAGTCGAGTTCTGATTGTCGAGGATGAGGCGCATATTGCGCGCGGACTCCGCTTCAATCTCGAAGCCGAAGGGCACGCTGTGGATGTGGTCGGCGATGGCGAGTCAGCGTTGGAGCGGTTGCTGGACAAGAAAGAATTGTTTGATGCGGTTGTGCTCGATGTCATGCTGCCGGGCAAGGACGGATTTACGGTCGCTGCAGAGTTGCGTGGTAGTCAAAATTATGTGCCGGTGCTGATGCTAACCGCTCGGGGACGGCCGGAGGACGTGTTGAAGGGTTTTGCGGCGGGGGCGGATGATTACCTCCCGAAGCCATTTGAGCTCGCGATTCTGCTTGCGCGATTGCAGGGCCTGCTGCGAAGAAGTCAGTGGTCTCGTGCTGGAACTATTACGAAGTCCGTCGCCGGAACAATCCAGGACGAGGTAACGCCATCGAGTGACGCGTTTACGTTTGGCGGGAAGATCGTAGATTTCGCGGAACTGGAATTGCGAACGCTGGGGAATACGATTCACCTCACCGTCATGGAGGCTGAACTGTTGCGGTATCTGATCCGCAGTGATGGCAGGGTAGTTGCGCGCAAGGCGATTCTCGAAGACGTTTGGGGATTGCACGAGGATACAGACACGCGCGCAATCGACAACTTTGTGGTGCGTTTGCGACGGTACATTGAAGAAGACCCTGCTCATCCGCGGCATCTCGTGACCGTGCGTGGGGTTGGTTATAAGTTCGTGGCTTCGCCGAACGGGGAGTGATTTAGCGGCCGTGGCCTCAGAACTAGTGCTGACGTGCTGAGGCGCCGGAAGCCAGTTCGCGCAATGTGCTGATGAGAGTTGCGGCCGTTTTCTGGTCGGTGAGCACATCAAGATCGACAGTTGCTGTGAAGTGCGGCGAGCGCGGGTGGAACTTTACGGTAAGAAAATTTTTCTCGCGAGACGACATCAAAGCGCTGACCAACGGATTCAATTCCTGACTCCACTCCTGACGAGTAGTGAGCACGACCGGCGCCGGGCGCGTGACGCTCCACGTGCGGGTTCGTGAAGAAGATCCGCTACTGCTCCCCGCCCATCGGTGGTGCATGACGTCGAGCTGGAACTCGGGGTGGTGATCAAGATCGGCTTCGAAGGTGATCGTCTCTTTTTGGTTTCGCCAATGGCTGAGCAGCCATCGGAATGGCATTTGGCGCGGGACGAGGCGAACGGTCAGCTGAGCATCTTCAAACCATCGCGAGGGAAGATGCAGACTTGCTTGCAGCAGAGAAGAGCTGCGCCATCGAGGTTCAAGGACGGAACCCTTACCTCCACATGCTGCTTGCACTCGGGTGAGCGCAAGAATTCCGCGGCGGCGATTGTAATGGGCGAAGAGGACATACCAGAGAGTCAACAGGAGCCCGGCGGCGAGAGCGCCGAGGAAGCCGTAGATCAGGACCAATCGCCCCACAAAATCCTCTTGCTTGGATGGTACGACTGCGGACACTGGTTGGGCAAGGGCAGGGACGGGTGTTCAGTAGATCTTTTTTCGGGGGCGCGACTCGAATGCGGGAACCGGCCCAGCGATACAATGACGGGCTGTGAGTGTGACGATTCGGCCGTTCCGCATGGCGGACTTCGAGACCCTATGGCGTATTGACCAGGCGTGCTTTCCGCCGGACCAGGCTTATTCAAGGCTGGAATTAAGCTTATACATGAAGCGTCGAGGGGCGTTCACACTGGTGGCTGAGACGGATATCCCGACGGCGATTGCTGGTTTTATTGTTGCGGAAGCAAATTCGCGCGGCCAGGGACACGTTGTCACCATCGATGTTCTTGAAGGCGCGCGGCGCGGTGGGATAGGTTCTGAATTGCTGAGGGCAGCTGAGACGCGGCTCGGGGAAGACGCATGCCGGAACGTATCTCTTGAAACTGCAGTTGATAACGAAGCTGCCCTGCTCTTCTATAAGCGACACGGATATTTCGTAGAAAAAACCATTCCCCTCTACTACAACGGAACGCTCGACGCGTTATTGATGAGAAAAGATTTGCTTCCGTCTACTCATGCCAAGTAAGTTCGATTCGATGAAAATCGCAATTCAGGGAGAACTAGGCTCGTTCAGTCACGAAGCCGCGGAACGCATGGTTCCGAAAGCCAAGATTGTGGCGTGCGCCAGATCGGCTGAGGTGTTCGATCGAGTGGAAGGCAGAAGCGTGGGAGGGGCTGTCATCCCAATTGAGAATTCGTTGGCAGGGTCCGTGGCGGAGCATGCTGATCTGCTCCTAGAGCGTGATGTGCATATCGAGCGCGAATTTCGATTGCGTATTGTTCATAACCTGATAGCGGCACCTGGAGTTCGGCTGGGCGCGGTGCGGCGGGTCTATTCGCATCCGGTCGCCCTCGACCAGTGCAGAAATTTGGTTCGACGCGCTTCAGGGCTCATATCCACTCCGTTCTACGACACAGCCGGTAGCGTGAAATACGTTGTCGAAAACAAGGTGTTGGACGCCGCTGGGATTGCAAGCAAGAGAGCTGCAGCAGTGTATGGCGGGAAGATTTTGAAAGCGGGCATCGAGGACGACAAGCGGAATTTCACTCGATTTTTTCTAATTCGCCGAGGCAAAGCGAAGGTTCTGCGGAACGCGAATAAGACGTCGATTGCATTCAGCGTGAAAAACCTGCCGGGGGCCTTGTTCAAGGCACTGAGTGTGTTTGCCTTACGTGATCTGAGCTTGAGCAAGATTGAATCGCGGCCGTTGCGAGGGCGGCCTTGGGAGTACGTCTTTTACGTAGATCTTCTGCGTGGCGATGACGCTGCGGCGCAGAACGCGCTGCGGCACCTGCGGGAAGTGGCAGATCTAGTGAAAGTATTGGGAATTTACCGCTCGGCCTAACCGCATCTAGCCCTGAAGGGACCGGCCATGGCGAATGCGGACGACAGCTTTTCTGCTGAGTCCCTGCGCCCTTTCGGGTCAGGAAACGAGTTTTCTAGTGGGCCCGCCGCTGATCGCGAACTCCCCTGTCACGGCAGTGTTTCCCCATGTTTGTGGATCACAGCCCAGTGTGAGGCCTGGCACGGTTGCGCCTGCATCTGAGGTCTAGCCTAAAACAGGGTCTTAAAGGACTCCCGCCGTCATTGGGCAAAAAGGAGAGGCATCATATGCGCAACATTAGATTTATGGCTGTGATCGTTGTCATGCTGGTGGCGATGGCCACGGTAGCGACCGCTGGGCACAACATGTTTGGCGTTGCCGACATGCAAAAAATCACGTTTATCGACCCGATCCGAGTTGGAGAAGTCTTACTGCCACAAGGGAATTATGAAGTCCGGCACGTGATGGAAGGCGACAATCACATCATGGTATTCAAGCAACTCAACGTAAACAAACCTGTACAAGCCCGCGTACAGTGCAGCTTGGTGAAATTGGCAGCGAAAGCAGAGCAAACGCAGAAGATTTACGTGGTCAGTACGAATAATGAGCGTATTTTGCGCGAATTGATCTTCAGGGGCGACACCGCAAAGCACGTATTTTAGCCTGCTTGCATCGGCGGGAAAAGGTTCAGGGGCCACTGTCGCCCTTCTGAGGCGACGAATGGCCTCTTTTTTCTTGTCAGCCTGAACGAACGGGCGTATTGGTTCTGTTGCATCTCCGCAGGGTTTTTGCCGATAGGGTTTACCAGGGAGAAGTTGTGCATGCTCAAAATAAGCAAACGGTATAAGATGCAATGAGCTAGCCCTACTGCTGCATCTTTTTTGCATCCCGGTTCATCAAAACTTGAGCGAGATACACTCAAGGAGAAATATGACGACGACACCGCGCTCAGAACCATCGACGAGCAACGAAACGGAGCTTACGGAACGCTCGTTGCCGGTGTTACCGGTTCGGGACACCGTGCTGTTTCCCCACGCCGTCCTGCCACTGACGGTAGGGCGCGAGAGTTCGGTGCAATTAATCAACTCTTTAGGGGAAGATAAGACCATTATTGTTGTCGCGCAGCGAGAAGCGCGCGTCGATAACCCTCAGCCCACCGACCTGTTTGCCGTTGGCACCCTTGCCGTTGTGCACAAGGTCGTGAAAATGCCGAACCAGAGCCTCTTTGTGTTTGCAGAGGGACTGGAAAGAGTGCGGCTGACGGAATTTACTCAGTTAACCCCATTCATGCGCGCCCAGACCGAATCGGTCCCTGAAACCGTGCCGGCGAAGGACTCGGAAATCGAAGCGCTTCAGCGAAACGTGCTGACCTTGTTCCAACAGATCGTGGCGGGTTCGCCCACGCTGTCGGATGAGCTGTCCACGGTTGCAATGAACATCGAGGAGCCCGGACGTCTGGTGGATTTCATCGCTTCGTCGTTGCCATCGCTCTCGACTACCGATAAGCAAGACACGCTGGAAACCACGGACGTACGGGCGCGGCTAGAAAAGATCAATCAGCACCTCGCCAAGGAACTTGAAGTTCAGCAGCTGCGAAACAAGATCCAGAACGAAGTTCAGGACAAAGTGCAGCAGACGCAGCGCGAATATTACCTGCGCGAGCAGATGAAGGCGATCCAGAAGGAACTCGGTGAGGCCGACGAAGGGCAGCGCGACATTGAGGAACTGAAAACCAAGATTGAATCGGCGGGTATGCCCGACGAGGTCAAGAAAGAGGCCCTGAAGGAGTTGGGCCGACTTTCCCGCATGTCTCCGATGGCAGCTGATTATTCAGTGACGCGAAACTACATCGAGTGGTTGGCGGTCCTGCCATGGGCAAAAACCTCTGGCGGTGAAGTGGACATCCTGAAGGCAAAGGAAATTCTGGATGCCGATCACTATGACCTGAAGCGGGTGAAGGATCGAATTTTGGACTACCTTTCGGTGCGGCGTTTGAAGCCCAACATGAAAGGACCAATTCTGTGTTTCGTCGGACCTCCAGGAGTCGGCAAGACTTCACTTGGAAAATCGATCGCACGCGCGTTGGGACGCAAGTTTGTGCGTTTGTCACTCGGCGGTGTGCATGATGAAGCAGAGATTCGAGGCCATCGGCGCACATACATCGGCGCTCTTCCTGGACAGATCATCCAAGGCATTCGTCGCGCAGAGACAAAAGATCCTGTCTTCATGCTCGATGAAATCGACAAGGTTGGGCGTGACTTCCGCGGGGATCCGGGCTCAGCTCTGCTTGAAGCGCTCGATCCGGAGCAGAATGCATCGTTCCGTGACAACTATTTGGACGTGACGTTCGATCTTTCGAAGGTGTTGTTCATTACGACAGCGAACATGCTCGATCCCATTGCGGAGCCACTACGCGACCGCATGGAGATCATCGAACTGCAGGGCTATACAGAGGATGAGAAGGTTCATATTGCATTCCAATACCTCATCCCAAGGCAGATCGAAGAAAACGGAATTACGCCGGAGCAAATCGAATTTCCGGATGATGGTGTGCGCGCCGTGATCAGGCATTACACCCGTGAAGCTGGCGTGCGCAACCTGGAGCGGAACATTGGAACCATCTGTCGCAAGCAAGCCCGCCGATTGGCCGAAGGAAAGACGGACAAGCTTGTAGTCACCACGGAAATCGTGCAGGAATTTCTTGGTGGCTTCAAGATCCGGAGCGAAGGAGAGATTGCAGAGCGCACCAAGCGCGCCGGAGTTACGGTTGGATTGGCCTGGACGCCATCTGGCGGTGACGTTCTTTTCGTCGAAGCTAACAAGATGAAGGGAAAAGGCAGCTTTACCATGACTGGGCAGATCGGGCAGGTGATGCAGGAATCGATGCAGGCCGCGCTCACGTGGGTGCGATCGAATGCCTCGGGTCTTGGGATTTCGGAACAGTTTTTCGCGGACCATGACATTCACATTCACGTGCCCGCGGGAGCGATTCCGAAAGACGGCCCGTCCGCGGGAGTGACCATGGCTACGGCCCTGGTGTCGCTGCTTACGGATCGTCCGGAGCGCCCACTGACCGCAATGACCGGCGAAATCACGCTGAGTGGAAATGTGTTGCCGGTGGGTGGCATCAAGGAGAAGGTGCTTGCTGCCAAACGCGCAGGGGTAAGGGATGTCATTCTGCCTGCGGAAAATCGAACCAACGTTGAGGAAGACCTCACCGAAGAGCAGTTGCAGGGACTGAATGTGCATTACGTCAAGCTCATTGACGAGGTGCTGTCGTTGGCTCTGCCTTCTTCTCCTCGTGAAGAAAAGCAGGACGCCGAAGAGCGAGACAAAGTCCTCAATCCTGTGGGGTAAAACATTTCCGAATTGCAATCAGGACAGCCACACGTGGCTGTCCTTTTCTTTTTTGCAGGCGACCGTTGCAGTCGGACGCAGCATCCAAAGTAGTGTTCCATCACAACACGTGGGGGCGTGCACACAGAAAAGCTAGCCGTAGTTGGCAGCTTTCCGGAGGCAGCTTCCCGTGAGACATCCATTGGCGATTGGTGTGTCAGCAGTTTTCCTTTTGTTTGCAGGTCTGGCCTGGGTTGGTGCACGCTCGGTTTTAGATGAGCGCGATAATGACTTGCAGGACGCGTTCTTTGAAGAGGCTCCGTCACGAAGCCGCGTCCGCGTGCTTTCCGTTTACGAATTCCCACAAACTACTATGCATCGGTTCGATTCGTCCAAAGCGACCCATTCATAAAGCCAAGTTGCGACGTTTTTCTATCGTGCGCGATACACTATGGGAAACCTATGTTGCGATTTCGCTGGCTGATTCCCTGCGTGTGTTTTGTGCTCGTGTCGTTTGTCTGGTCTGCTGACTGGCAAGTCGGGCGCATCGAGCAGGTGAAGAAGGACGTAACGTCCAAGCCCCTTTATTACATCGTCAATACGCCAGTCACAGAAGACATTGTGACGTATACGATCTCTGTGCACGTTAACAAACAGATCGTTACGGGGTATTACGAACTCGACAAGTCGCAGGCGGAGCCTCCAGAAGAGTGGACGGGAAACACGCCAGTTTGGATACAGATTCAAGACAAGAACCTGTATCTGAAAAGCGCTACGTCTGGGGAATTCAAGCTTACCGCTGTCAAAAGCAGACCCGCGCCGACGATGCAGGCTCTCACGTTGGAAGAGATCAAGGTTTTGAACGCGGGCGCACGAGTGACTGCAGGGACGGACACGGTTGGCTTCGGCGCAAAGGAGGCGGCACAGCAGCAAGAGGTCGCGGCCCCTAAACCAGCACCAGAACCGCCAGGGGGAACGATCAATATTTCGACTGTTCCGTACCTCGCGGACATTTTCGTGGACGGCAAAGACATGGGATACAGTCCGGCGAAAATTCGCATGTCGCCGGGTGCCCACACTGTGCGTGTTTCCAAGAACGGGTACACGACGTTCACGAAGCAGGTATTGGTTTCGATCGATAAAGAAGAAAAACTGGCTGTGACGCTCGAAAAGAAGCCTTGATCAAGGGCTCAAAGACTGTCAAGGTTGCCCGCCGATGTATTGTGTAGTAGTCAGCGCCACAGCGAACCGACTTGAATGCTTATTCGTGTCCTATTTTTTGGTGTGTTGAAGGAAATGGCAGGAATCGCGAGCGAATCATTGGAGTTGCCGAAAGGCGCGACCCTCGCGGACGCGCTTCGGCACTATGAATCCCGCATTCCACGTTTGAAACAATTGCTTCCGTCAGTGGCCGTGTCTGTTAATCGAGAGTATGCGGTCCAAGACGTCACCTTGTCTGAGGGAGACGAGGTGGCTCTGTTGCCTCCGGTGAGCGGCGGGGCACAGAACGCCTCGATCGTGCGGGCCAGAATAGACACTCAAGCAGTGTTGCAGGATTTGAAGGCGGGCGCCGATGGAGCCGCAGTGGTGTTCGAAGGAATCGTCCGAGACAACACGAGGCGGCGCCGCACGCTGTACCTGGAATATGAAGGGTACGAGCCCATGGCGCTCAAAACCATGGACGACCTGGTGACGGAAGCAAAGTCGCGCTTTGCGGTTCGCGAAATCGTATTGGTACACCGGCTTGGGCGTCTTGAGATTGGTGAGACCAGCGTGCTGATCGTGGTGGCCTCGGCTCATCGGGGAGCTGCATTCGAGGCCTGCAGGTGGGTGATCGATACGCTCAAGAAGATTGTGCCCATCTGGAAGAAGGAATTCTTCGAAGATGGGGCTGTGTGGGCTGACGGCGAGCCTTTTCCTGCAGAAATTCTTCCTCGCCAGGGGACTCCGGCTGGGCCGGACGCATCTAAGTGACCGGCCATCCCTACATGAAGAGTGCCTTGCTTGCCATGATGTTGCTGGTACCACACGCGTCCCTGTGGGCTCAGCAGGATACTGGTGCCTCCAAGGAGGCTGGCGATCGAGATTCCGCGACCACGCTCAAAGTGGACGTAAAGCTTGTCAACGTGTTTGTCACTGTTACCGACGAGCATGGTTCACCTGTCTCCGGATTGAAGAAAGAAGAGTTCCAGCTACGTGAGGATGGTAAAGAGCAAAAGATTGCCGTGTTTGAACGAGAATCGGCTCTACCGCTATCGATTGTGATGGCGGTGGACACCAGCCTCAGTACGCGCAAGGATCTTCCTCTTGAAGTGGCTTCGGCTCGTCGATTCGCCCGAACAATTTTGAGGCCCATCGACGCGCTCTCTCTGTATCAATTTAGCGAGACAGTCAGCGAACTCGTGCCGTTCACGCCCGATTTGCGTCAGATTGATCGGGGGCTGGATCGGATTCGTAGTGGCGCGGCTACTGCTCTCTACGATGCGCTCTATTTGGGATCCCAGAGTTTACTTACCCGCAAGGGACGCAAAGTGATCGTGGCAATCACGGACGGCGGGGATACTGCTAGCCGTGTGGAGTACAAGGAAGCGCTCAATGCCGCGCAGGAAGCGGAGGCGATCGTGTACAGCATCATCATTGTGCCGATCGAAGCGAGTGCTGGACGCGATACCGGCGGCGAACATGCCCTGATGACAATCGCACAAGACACAGGCGGAAAGTTTTACTACGCCACCTCGATGGCGCAACTCGATGATGCGTTTCGTCAGATCAGCGAAGAATTGCGTACACAATATTTGCTTGCGTATTACCCGTCGCAACGTCTCTCAGAGAGTAGCTTTCGTCGTATTGATGTTCAAATGATCGGGCCGAGCGGAAATCTGAACTTGAAAACGCGTAATCGCGCTGGATATTTCACCGTGAAACAGAGTTTTTAAGCTCGCGCAATTTTTGTCGTTGCGAGGGATGTGCTAGCTTCATTGAACCGGTTTCACATTTGTTCTTGCTGAACGCCGACGCGTTCCAATCGCGTGGCGGCGGTGTTTCTGAAATCGACTGACTTCAAAAATTTTGTGTGCAGGAAGGTACTGGATGGCGCCCTCTGACTGGCATTGCCGTTTGACTCGAGTCTTCGTGTTGGCTGTTCTTGCGACGATAGTGTCGTCGACGATGTCTGCGCAAACCACGATCTCTACCGGAAGCATTCAGGGATCGGTGGTAGACCCTTCGGGCGCGGTCGTCAGCAGCGCGAAAGTCATCGTGTCAAACCGCAAGAACGGACAATCCATCACGACCAGTACGAATTCTTCGGGCGTCTACACGTCGGGTGCTTTGGCGCCTGGAGACTACGTCGTTCGGGTGGAGGGGAAGGGCTTCAAGACCGCTGAGCTGCCGCTGACCGTGCAAGTGGGCGTCACTACTGCAGGGAGTGTGCGTTTGCAGGTGGGACAGGCCGATGAAATCATCGAAGTACAAGGCAGCGCGCTCCAGGTAAATACCGAGCAAGCGACCGTGCAGGGAGTATTGTCGGCACAACAGATCGATACGCTCCCGATCAATGGGCGCAATTTTCTAGATCTCGCGCAGCTGGAACCGGGAGTCCAAATCCAGGACGGCGGAACGTTTGATCCGACCAAGAACGGCTTCTCATCGATTTCCTTCGGCGGGCGGTATGGACGGACAGCGCGGATTGAGGTGGATGGGATCGATATTTCTGACGAGACGGTGGGCACGACAACGCAGAATATTCCGGCAGGCGCGATCTCGGAATTCCAGATTGGGCAGTCCTCACTCGATCTCTCGACGGAACTCACGTCATCAGGCTCTGTAAACGTGGTTACGCGGTCTGGAACGAACGATTGGCATGGCGACGCGTTCTATCTGTTCCGGGATAGCAGCCTTGCTGCGAAGTTGCCAGGCACGACGAGCAGTCCATTTCAACGCAATCAATTTGGCGGGCGCCTTGGCGGCCCGGTGATTAAAGATCGCTTGTTCTTCTTTCTGACGGGGGAGAGGGTGAAACAGGATTTGTCGGCGCCGGTGCAACCTGAAGATCCGTTCGGTCCGCTAGCGGGAAATTTCAGTTCGCCGTTTCGAGATACGCAGGTGATGGGGAAGCTGGATTATCAACTGAAAGGCTCTGCACGGTTGTTCTATCGGTTCTCGTTTGAACAGAATCGGAACGTGTCCGGAGCCCTTCCGAATACGTATCAGCCTTTCGCGAACGTAAACCACACGCCGGTGCATGCTGGTGGCATTGATTTCACAACCGGCATGTATACGCACAGCATCCGGGTTGGATATACGAAGTTTCGCAACGGCATAACGGACGCGACGATCGGGACCGGAATCATCAATCCCGCGCCACAATTGGAGTTGGCCATTGGCGCTGACCCATTCTGTTTAACCCCTGGTGCGAATTCGTTTTGTTCGGGGCCGAATTTTCTAGCCCCGCAGTCAACCTTCCAAACCGACAAGCAAATCAAATACGACGGCAGCCGCACTCTTGGTTCACACATTCTTCGTTACGGATTTGGCTACAACCGATTATTGGGTGGCGGACTGGCTGAATTCCTGGCACTGGCCCCCGCAGTTGGCGGCCAGAATCTTGTTCTGGGTGGGCTCAATTCGAACCCACTCGACTATGCGGTTTCAGATGTAATTCTCGCGAATGGCATCGGATTCAGTTCCGAGAACCCAGCTTTCGGGCAGCCTGGCGGCCGTTTGGGCCCTGACAATCGCATATCTTTTTACGTTGGCGATTCATGGAAAGTGAAGCCTAACTTTACACTGACTTACGGCGTCCGCTATGTCCGAGACACAGGACGGACTGATAGCGATCTGAAGCCAAATCCTTGTTCTGAACTGGGTGAAGGAATTGGAGACTTTCTCGCGGCTAACGGAAGCCCGTGTACAGGAAATATTCTTGATTTGTGGTCCCCGGGTTTGGGCAATGCGGTTCGCCAGCCCAACACGAACTTCGCGCCGCAGTTGGGCATTGCCTGGGATCCGTTTAAGTCAGGCCGCACAGTGATACGCGGTGGCATTGGCCTCTTTTACGAAAACTCAATTTGGAACAATAACCTCTACGATCGTCCGCCACGTTTGCAGCAAGGATTGTTCTTAGGGTTTCAAACAGCTTGCCAGGGGGGGAGCCCGGTGAGCTATACCTTGCCCGGGCAATCGGATCTGATTACACCCGATTACTGCGGAGAGCGCATCGGCGACCGTGCCGACGAGATTGCTGCGGCGCAGCAGGCATATCAGGCCGCGACGCTCGCTGCCGGGCCAGCTGTGAATAGCGTATTCATCGGGAACACGCTCTCGGCAAGCAATTCGGGTACTGGCACGAACATGTTTGCACCGGACTATCGCACGGCGCGGTCGGTTCAAATGAACATTGGATTTCAGCATGAGTTTGGCAAAGGGGTGGTGTGGACGGCTGACGTTATCCGAAATGTAGGGACACGCAATTTGCTGGCAGTGGATGTTAACCACGTGGGAGACGCGCAATTTTTAGACGCCGATGCGGCGTTGAAGGCGATTCAGACAACGATCATCAACGGTGCACCCGGCTGTATACCTGATCCGAGTAGCCCATTTACCGCGGGAGCCGTCTCACAGGGTGCCATCAATTGTTACATCAGCAACGTTCCCACCGCGAATATTGCAGACTTTGCCGCCAATGGACTTGATTCGGCCAACTCATTCTGCGGCGGTTCCCCTTGCTGGCTGAATGGGCAACCGAATGCTGCATTCCCCGGCAAGAACAAGTTCCTCGGTACGAACCAGATGCTGTATCCAGTGGGTCGCTCGACCTACAACGCACTCCAAACTTCACTCAAGACACATTTGGGTAATCCATTTCGTGGCGCTCAGGGCCTGGACATGCAGGTTTCGTATGCATTTTCTGGCTACGAGGCTACGGCGCAGGATTCGGATTTCATTAACTCGGCAGAAGATACGAATAACGCGACGCACTTCATTGGCCCGAATGCACTGGATCGCACTCACCAGATTTCTTACGGCGGTACTCTGGACCTTCCGAAATCACTTCGTGTGAGCTTGATTTCACATTTTTACAGCCCGCTTCCTCTGAATTTGCGCCTGCCAACAACCGGCCAAGCGGGGGGGATTTTCGTAACGGATGTAACGGGCGACGGGACCGGAGACGGAACAGCCGTCTCCAACGGCACGGGGCTTGGAGACCTTCTGCCAGGCACAAAGCTGGGTGCATACGGCCGGTCGAAGTCCCCGGGAGGTTTGGCGAAGCTGATCACGGCGTACAACCAACAACTGGCGGGAACTGCGACACCGGCAGGACAAGCGCTGATCAATGCCGGAATTGTGCGTGCGTCTCAGATGTCTGATTTGGGTGGGGTACTGCAGCCTCTACAAGTACCAGCGCCGGGGCAAGTTGAGCTTGCGTGGTTGAAATCGCTGGATTTGCGTGCCAGCTGGCAGCTGAAAATCCGTGAGCGGTTCATGATCGAACCGAGCGTTGCTTTCTTCAACGCGTTCAATTTTGCAAATTTTGATGGCGCTAATAACACGCTGGGACAAACGTTGCAGAGTCTAAATCCACAGATTCCAAACCCAGGGCCAGCCGCGAACAATACCACGAGCCGCACTGCTCTTAGTACACGCACGGGATTCGGCACCGGCGTGTTTGGACTGGGAGCACCGCGGGCGTTGGAGTTTGGATTGCGAGTCACGTTTTAGGAATGGTCATGACCGGTCTGTGGCGTGGAAGGAACTTGCCCAGACTAAGCGTGCGAGGGTTGCATGCAAGAATGCTGCGACGTTACTAGTGGCCGACCTCGCCGCGTAGTTTTCGAGCGAGCTTCTCGATTCGTTTCAACTTCTCGATTGTATCTTTCGGAAGAAGGCCTTTCTTTACCTGTTCGATGTCAGCCGGAATGGTGCCTGCCAATTCGTCCAGTTCGCGAGCGGCGTGTGCCAGTTCAGCGGCGTCCTGACGTTCGACGTGTGGCCCTGCAGTCGGAGTGTCCTGCGTTCGAATAGCGGGCTCCGGTGGTTTGGGCCAGTTGTCGTGGCGTTGTCCATTGGCGAGAAAGGGTGAAACGAAGAGAAAAGTGAATAGCGTCCAAGATATTGTTAGCTTCACGCGACGCCCCCAGATTTCCGCATTCTACCCCCGACTGAGCAGCTCAGACAGCGATGTGTTCCGAAAACCGTCCGCCCGGAAGCCAAAACTGTCCGTGTACAATCAAGGGCATGCCATTCCAGGGAAATGCTAACGCTGCCCGCAAGGGAAAAGTACCGCCGCCGGAAGAAACGCACGAAGAAGCCGCTTATTTGAAGAACCTTGGTGAGAAGCAAAAGGGGGTCAGCGTGAAGCTGGCCGGCGGTGAGGTGGTTCGAGGCTGGATCGAATACTACGATAAGAATATGATCCGGCTTACCCGCGAAGATGGGCCGAATCTATTCATCTACAAACACGAAATTCTCTATATCGCGGAAGATGGCGGAAAGAAGAAATAGCGCCCACTTCCCATGGACTCTGCCATACAACCGCCGCTGCTGCTGTCGATGGAAGCCATTGCGCGCGAGGCTGGCGCGCTGCTCATGGAATATTTTCGCAGCCGCGTGAAAATCGAATATAAGGGCGACGTAGACCTGGTCACCGTTGCCGACCGGAAGTCCGAAGCTTTAATACTGGAGCGAATTCGTGCAGCCTTTCCCACTCATGATGTGATGGGAGAAGAGGGAACGCGCATTGAAACGGGAAGTGACTACCGTTGGTATGTTGATCCGCTCGACGGCACAACCAATTTTGCGCACGGCTATCCGGTATTCTGCGTCTCGCTTGCCGTCGAATATAAAGGAGAGCGCGTTGCGGGAGTGCTGTACGATCCGACGCGGGATGAACTCTTTGCGGCAGAGAAGGGAAGTGGCGCAAGGTTGAATGCGCTACCTATCGCAGTTTCCAAAACTGACAGACTGGCCGAGTCTTTAGTGGCAACCGGATTTCCGAGCCATAAGCGGCACAAAAATCCAAACATTTATTTTTATCACCAGATTACGCTGCGCACGCATGGCGTGCGTCGTGCTGGATCGGCTGCGCTTGATCTTGCAAACGTCGCGTCTGGACGATACGACGGTTTTTGGGAGTTCAATTTGAACCCTTGGGATACGGCGGCCGGTGTGTTGATCGTTCAGGAAGCAGGCGGAACGGTCACGAACATGTCAGGTGGGCCATTCCACATTGACAGCCGCGAGACGCTGGCGAGCAATGGCCTTATTCACGAAGTACTCAGGCAGGAGTTCCAGGAAATCTTTGGCGGGCGAGGCCTCGAGCCTCTTCCTAGCCCCGTGGAATACGCGAAAACCCGAACCAACTAGCAGGTAAAATGAAATGATGAGAGGGGTAAGCCGTTGCTTCGGTAAAGCGCGGTTTTGGCCCGTGTGTATCGTGCCACGGGTCAAGAGTTGCCCTTGAGCGTAAAAGACGCAAATTAAGACAATAGGTGCTTTGGTGATCGAATCCTTGCTGAGCCGTACGATTGAAAAACGTCCCGATAAGGTCCGCATGGTTGGCCGGGTACTCTTCCTGACGGAAGATCCGGAATTGATCAAGAAGCAACTCTCGGGATGGGACCTCCCATGGGACACCCGGAACCCCTCGTCGAACCCGAAGCTACGGGATGATATCTCTACTGACGAAATTACGCCCGCGCACTATTGCTTTTACTTCGATGAGACTCTAGGTGAGATTCCGTATTTGGGATTGAAATGTGGCGACACTCAGCCAATTGGCCGCGGAGACGTGAAACGAGGCGGCTTTGTCTGCGCGGTCAGTGGGAAGAGGCGCGGGAAAGGATCGAGCCGCGAACAGTCCCCTTACGCGGAAATGTGTGCCGGGATCCAAGTTGCAATCGCGGAGAATATTGAGCGGATCTATAAACAGAACTGTCAGAACCTCGGATTGCTTACCTCGACCAATTTTTCGCTCATCGACAAGATTCGAGCCGGAGACGAAATCGCTCTGGCGGAGTTTACAGTCGGCGAGGACGATATTACTAAACAAGTGATTGAGCATGGGGGATTGTTTCCGTTCAACGTCGCGCGGATGCAGAAAAAAGTCTTTCTACCGCCGATTACGACGAAGAAGCGTCCGATGACTTTGGCGGAGAAGATATTTGCACGCCATATGGTTCGTGCGGGCGAAACGCCGAGCGCCTCGAATCAATCAATGCAAAAGTCTGTGCCCAGCGACGGTGTTGTGGCCGTTAAACCAGGCGATACCGGCTTTACGCGCGTCGATCTCCGCTTCAGTCATGAGTATGTGACGCCGATGGCAGCCATCTTTTTCGAGCGCTACGTGGGAAAAGACGCGAAGGTCAACGACGCATCTACCATCCGGTTCTTTCGCGACCACTTAACATTTCTTGACGAGGTCATATCCGAAGAGAAAAAGAAAATCGGCCTTCTTGATCTGGCTACACAACTGAAGATCAAGCAACAAGAGTTCGCCAATGCCCAGGGGATCAAGTTGCACGGAGAGCTGACTGACCGAAAGGGCTCAGAAGGCATTTGTCACTCGGTGATGCTGGAGTCCTATGCGCTGCCGGGACAAGTGAATGTCGGTTCGGATTCGCATACTCCACACGTCGGTGCGATCGGATGCATCGCGTTCGGAATAGGTACCACGGACGTATTCAACTCATGGATCACGAAAGATGTTCGGGTGAAAGTGCCCGAGTCGGTAAAGATCGTGATTCGCGGGAAGCGACATCCAAACGCAACAGCGAAAGACTTCATCCTGAAAATTCTTTCGCTCGACTACGTGCGCAGTGGGAAAGCACTCGCGAAAGTCATGGAATATGCCGGGAGCGCCGTAGAAGAACTCAGCGTAGACGAGCGTGCCACCATGACGAACATGGCTGCCGAAATTGGAGGTTTCACCGGAATCGTTGCGCCCGACTCCAAGGTCGTGGAGTTTCTTGTCGAGCGTCGCGGAATGAAGCGCGTGGACGCCGAGAACATGATCGAGGGGCTGCAAAGCGACCGTGACGCGGTCTATGCGCAGGTGATCGAGCTCGACGCATCTGAGATCACGCCGATGGTCGCAACGCCGGGCGATCCAGGCAACGGCAAATACATTCGCGATCTTCACACGGCCGTTCCAATCGAGATTGCCTACGGTGGAACGTGCACGGCCGGCAAGAACGAAGATATGGATATGTACGCGGCAGTCCTCGCCGACGCTTTGAAGCAGGGCAAGAGGGTCGCTTCGAGCGTTGAGTTCTGGATACAGTTTGGGTCGCAAGAAACGCGCGAGTATTCGAAACGTAAGGGTTATCTTGAGATTTTTGAACGGGCTGGTGCTCGTGTCATTGAGCCCAGTTGTGGGGCATGCATCAATGCAGGGCCAGGTGTTTCAAGTCGTCCGGACCAAGTGGTGATCAGCGCGCAGAACCGAAACTTTCCAGGTCGCAGCGGGCCTGGGCAAATGTATTTGGCAAGCCCACTCACTGTGGCGGCCAGTGCCGTGGCGGGTCACATCGTCGAGTACGAGCCGAGCGAGACTCGAGAGTTGGCTAAGGCGTGAGTCCCCGGGGAGGTCACTTCGTTCTGGGGCGTTTCTTCGTGACCGAAGGGTCTGACTGAGCTGAGGGTTTGGTTGTGGCAGTTTTGGCAGACTGTTGTTTCTGATCGCGGGCAGCTTGAGCTTGGCGATCTGAGTAGGTCTGCTTACGATCTTTAGGCATGTTGCCATCGTGTCACATCCCGCCGGAATGCGCTACACCGGCGCTTTTAGAGGAACATCGTTAGAATGGAAAGACACTGTACGTTCTGAAACTAATCCTGCTAGAATGCGTGGTTCTGTGAAGTCCCGCCATTCCTAGGGAGAGATCGAAATGACTTACGTGATTGCAGAACCGTGCATCGGAACCAAGGACACAGCCTGCGTGGACGCATGTCCCGTGGATTGCATTCATCCGAAAAAGGATGACCCGAAGCACGGAACCGAAGAAATGCTTTACATCGACCCTGTCGAGTGCATCGATTGCGGCGCCTGCGTGCCGGTCTGCCCAGTCTCGGCGATCTTCGCGCTGGACGATCTCCCGGAGAAGTGGAGTTCCTTCACGGAGCGCAACGCTAAGTATTTCGGGCGCTAAAATTTGGTGGGGCGGACGTTCTTGTCCGCCCGTCGCAACCGGTTTGCCCCATCCCAGCCAGTACCCAACCACCTATGTACATGGATGAGGGAAGGAACAGGCGCGCACAGGTCGTGCCGCACTGGATTCTGATTATTGCTCTCTATTCTTCTTCTTGATCTCGATATTCAGCCGCTTAATTTTCTGATTCAGAGTGGACAGCGGAACCTTGAAGCGCTCCGCAGCCTCCGTCTGGTTCCAGCCACATTTCTCGAGCATGTCGGTAATAATCCTGCGCTCACAATCTTCAACGATATCGAACAGCGAGGCATCCGGACGATGCTCAAGTACTGGGAACGGTGTACCACGACCGGCGATATGGTCGGGCATCAGGTCAGCGCCGACTTCTGTCCCGGACGAAAGAACAACTGCGCGCTCGATCACGTTCTCGAGCTCACGTACGTTGCCTGGCCACGAGTACGAAACCAGCGGACGCAGTCCTTCCGGAGTTATTCTTCGCATGGGCCGCTCGTTTTCTTCCGAGTATCGGCGAAGGAAGAAGTCAACAAGAAGCGGGATGTCTTCCTTGCGCTGCCGCAAGGGAGGCAGCTCAATCATGATTACATTCAAACGGTAGAAGAGATCCTCGCGGAATTTTCCTTCTTTCACGAGTTGGCGAAGGTCGACGTTGGTGGCTGCGATGATGCGAACGTCTACCTGAATCTCCTGCACTCCCCCCAGATGCATGAACTTGCGGTCTTGCAGTACACGCAAAATCTTGCTTTGCGTTTCCAGACTCATCGTGCCGATCTCGTCGAGAAACAGGGTCCCGCGATCCGCTACTTCGAATAAGCCTTTCTTGGAAGCGACGGCGCTTGTAAACGCCCCCTTTACGTGTCCGAACAATGTGGACTCGAGGAGGTCGGGTGGCATGGAGCCGGTGTTAACAGGCACAAACGGCCGATCGCGCCGGGGCGAATTCAGATGAATTGCCTTTGCAATCAGCTCTTTTCCGGTACCACTCTCGCCTTGCAGCAGGATGGTCGAACGGCTGGCTGCCACTTGTCCGACGAGGTCGAAGATTTTGAGCATCGGCTCGCTCTTGCCGATGATGTTTTCGAAGTTGTAACGCTGCTTAAGGGCCCGTTTGAGTTGGACGTTTTCTTCTTCGGCTTTGCTACGCGCAACCGCTGCGCGAACGTCGGCCAGCAATTTCTCGTTGTCCCAAGGCTTTTGGATGAAGTTCGTGGCGCCGTACTGCATGGCCTTCACGGCGTTCTCAACCGTGCCGTAAGCGGTGATCATGATTACCGATTGGGCGGGGTTATGAATGCGGATATCCGCGAGAACTTCCATGCCGCTCTTGTCAGGCAACGCGAGATCGAGCAACACGACGTCGTAGGATCCCTCTCCTGCGCGTACCGTTCCTTCGGTGCCGGTCGCGGCGGTCGTGACCTGGTAACCCTCGAGTTCGAGCAGGGTTTCCAGAGATTCGCGAATCTCTGCTTCATCATCGATGATCAACACGCGGCCAACCGAATTGGGCACGGCCTCGTGCACTATGTGGCGCGATATGACAGCGGCTTCAGACATTGACAGTCTTCCTCGCGAACGGGAAGTCGAGATGGAATGTTGTCCCCTGACCGGGCCGGCTTTCCACGCGAATTTTCCCTGCATGCTCCTGGATGATGCCGTACGTGACGGATAAACCAAGACCAGTCCCACGGTTCTGCCCCTGTTGAGGAGTGGTCTTGGTTGTAAAGAACGGATCGTAGATGCGCTGAATGTGTTCCTGCGCGATTCCGGTACCGGTGTCGGCGACGCGGACGCTGACGGATTCGCCGTTCGACGTGCTCACGCGGAGCGTGCCGCCTTCCGGCATGGCGTCTTTGGCGTTCAAAAAGAGATTCAGGAAAACCTGCTGGAGACGACCAGAATTACCCTGGATCGTGGGCAGGTCTTGATAGAGGTCATCCTCAACGCGCACTTTGCTGACGCGGAACTGGTGTTCGAGCAACGCCAAGGTATCCGAAATCACTTTGTTGAGGCTGACCTCGGTGAATTCAGTCCCGCTGGTGCGCGAAAAATTCAAGAGATTGTTGACGATCTCCGAAGCCCGGAAAGTCTGACGGGTGATTTTCTCCATCAGGCCCGATTTCTGCGCATCGCCCTGCAGTTGCTTCTGAAGCATTTGCGCATAGGAGGAAATCACCGCCAAGGGAGTGTTAACTTCATGGGCCACGCCTGCGGCCAGCAGCCCGATTGAAGAGAGCTTGTCAGCCTGCGAAAGTTGCGCTTCGAGATCCACGCGCTCGGTGATGTCGTCCATGATGATCAACCTGCCAATCACATGGAACTTCTTGGTGACGAGAGGAGCAATCGCCACATTCACGGTACGAGTCTCACCAGTTGGCGTCGCCAACCGAAACTTATACAGGTTGTGAATGCCTGGATTCTGGCGAACGCGATAAAACTCCTCGACAAATGCGGAAGGGAACACTTCGCTCAGGGGACGCGTCAGGGCCTGCCAGCGGGGCAAGGCATACATGACTTCCATCTGCGAGTTCCACGACTCGACGCGGTCGGCTAAGTCAACTGCCATGACGCCGACATTGATTGATTCGACGATGTTTTCGTTGAAATCTTTCAGCCGCTCGTACTCGGCAACTTTCTGCTCGAGGGAGGCGTACAACCGTCCGTTCTGGATGGCGATGCCGATGTATCCCGCCAGAGTTTCCAACAACTCTACGTCTTCGCTGGACAGGAAGTCACCCTCAACCGTCTTGCCAAGTCCCAAGTAAGCAATGGTGTTGTGCCGTGCACGGCACGGGATGTAGTAGTTGAGGTCGAGTTGTCCGATCGCCTCTCTTGCCAGCGGCTCTTCACGTAAGGTTTGATGCGTGTTTTCGAAGAAAACGTGTCCGGCCTCACTCTCGGGACGCTGGGCATTCAGAAATCCAAAATTGAGGCCGCCAGTTCTCCCTAATCCAAACGACTTCGCCAGAACCCAGTTCTGACCGTCTTCGCCGGTGGAGAGGAAAATCGCCATGCGATCGACAAGCAGCGTGCGGGACAGACGATCGACCACAGACGCCAGCATTTTGTCGAGATCAGTTTCTGCGCTCAATTCGCGTCCGAATTCCACCAGAGTCCGCCGGTAGTCGTAGCGCGTACGGTAGAAGAATTGATCGATAGTCTCCTGGATATACTTGCGCACAGGATCGAAGAGCAACGCAGTGATCGTTACCGCGAGCATCAGTCCGATGGGTCCACTGCTCGGGATACGCGTGTGAACCAATTCGGCAACCGCGGCCACCAGGGCGAAATACACTCCAACTACCGATGCTGCCGCCAACGTATACGCCATGCCCCGCTTGAAGATAAGATCGACGTCCATTAGCCGATATCGGAAGATCGCGTATCCAAACGTCAATGGCAGCAGACCCAACGAGAGCACGGATATCTTCATGCTCAGTGTTGGCAATTCGCCCAAGAGATACGGCACAACGTAGAACAGCGTGAAAGGCGTAATGGCGAGGATCGTCCCGCGAGTGACCCACTTGAGTTGTTGACGAAGAATCGGCGTACTCGCACGCCGGTAGCTATGCCACAAAACAAAGGCTGCGGTGACGAAATAGGTCGCAAGGTAGAGCATCTCCATGCGATCTACGTTCCAACGCAACTGCTCGCTCGCTCGCACCATGCGGAGCACAACCACGTGCAGGGCCAGAAGCAGCGCGCCCGGCACGTATACGGCTGGCACGAGCCATGGATTTTTCTTTACGACATTCCGCTTTTCAGGGAAGGTCAGGACGAAATGCAGGAACAGCGCGGGCTGTAAGAGTCCCGCAAGTACATTGCCCCAATAAATAACCCAGTCGAAGTCGTTGAACTTGCCGGTGTACTTAAATGAATAGAGAACGAACGAGACGAGGCAAAAGATGTAGAAATGCAACGAGCCGGGCGCAGTCCAGCGTCGCAGCAAAACATATAGGCCGATTCCCAGGTAGATCAACGCAATCAGACGCTGCCACTGGTTGAGCGATCGGTCAGCGGGTACAGGTACCAGTTCGACGTCCAGCGGTACGCCTTGCCGTACCAGCGAATAGGTAGCCTTCAGATAGACGCCCGACTGAAAAAGCTGGCGCATTCGATCGGCAGAGCTCGCAACGTCACGTTTGTTGATACTTACGAGCTGATCGCCGGGTTTTATCCCGTAGCGGCCCCCGGGGCCTGCCGGGTCCACTCGGGCGGCTACTTGATGGCCGGCGTGCTCCGTCCACCACACCCCGTCGTAAGGTAACTGGAAGTCCGGCTCTTTTTGGAAATTGATCCAGCCCAAGGCTGCCACGCCCACGGTTAATAGACCCAGGAGGATGACCGTAAAACGGGTTTGAAATTCCTTATTCATGGGGTCGGCTGGATGAGCAGCCATCCCGGGCCGAACAGGGCCGGCACGTTGTATAGGATGCCTAAGCAACTTCGCTGCCACGTCAGGGGCCATAGGCGACGGTGTAAGTACCATGGAGAGCACGACTTCCAAGATTATAGAAGCGCCAATGGATTCAGACTACGTGTTTTGGAAGTATTATTTCTGATTTTGGTATCTGATTGTTTGGCAGAGGTTTACTCAAGTTTAACGGGAATAGCTTGGACGATTTCGGACGCCACAGCCCGCACCGGGAGGTCGGAGGCAGCAAGGACAGTGCGAGAGGCTAGGTCTTAGGTTTGGACCCGAGGCGCTGGATCGCTTTCCGAAAGCGGTGGTGCTGAATGAGCAGTTTGGCGTAAGCAGCGTCAGTCGAGTTGGATTTGGCGTGGATGATTCGGACCAAGGATGACTTTTGCACAGGGTCCCAACGTCGGAAATCCGGGATCATTCGGAGAAGCAAAGCGAAGTTGTTTTGAGCGCGTTTCTCTGCGTCGGACTTAGGAGGCTTAACCCCCAAGCTACCAAGCGTCCGCGCTGGGAGTGCTTCGTCGTGACGGAATACATGTCGAACCGACCCGAGCCGTTGCAGTTCGATTCCAATGGTCCGCACGCGAAAATTGTCCCAAGCGCCCCGGTCGGCATCTGGTAGTTCGTAGACGACATGACCCTCCGCGAGACGACGCAACGTTCTAAGAGGGGTCCGATAGCCAGGTTCAGCGGCTATCTTCGCTTCCTCGCGCTTTGCCAGATGCTCCAGTTCTCGTTTCACGGGGCGGAATCCGAGTTTCCGATAAAACCAGAATGCTCCTGATGCCAGGGCCTCTTCATTGTCCTTGCCAATTTGATATGGATATACCGAGATGCATTTCACGCCCAGCCGGCGGTGCAAGGCGCGAAGCACTTGGGCGTAGATCCAAGCCGTCTCGCCGTCACGGTACGCGTAAAACGTGTTAAAGCCGATCTCCATACACTCGAATAGCGAAATCGCCTCGATGTAGTTGATGGGGCGCCCATTCTTAAGGGTAAATCCGGCCTGGTAGGCTCGAAGAGGCAGGCGTTTATTTGCAGGCAATCCCCACAAAAAGATTTCGACGCCCCGGCCCACGTCAGCTCGAACCACGTCGCTCGTATCGCCGCGCGTAGTGCCGTAAAGCTCTCGATACCGAACGGAGGTCGCCTCCCGGCACATCGTGATAATTGTTTGGCCCTCTCGTACCGATACTCGATTGAGCTTGAGAGGGGGCTTTGCCAGTTCGCTGGCAAGCGATACATCGCGTCGTTGAATCAGATTTTCACGATGGAAAAAAATGGTTCGTGTTCGCCGCTGCGCATGGGTGCGTGTGGCATTGCAGTCCGCTAGAGACCACCGAATCGGCAATTCTAGCGAGCCGAAAATCTCGGACTTTAGAGTAGGTGACAGGTCGGAGTGCTCGAATTGTGCAATCAGCCACTTTAGGTCCCGTTTGTGGCTGGCAGCCTGCAACCAAGCTAGATATGGCACATCGGGCTCGACGAAGGCGTCTTCTTCGAGCAACGGCATAAACCGGGGAAGAGTAGCGCCCAGCCGACCGAAGTGTTCGTAACCGCTCCAGTCAATCTCCAGGTGGCCAGGAAACCGATCGGCAAGCCATCGGGCCTCGTCATAGTCGAGCATCGTTGTGAGCGTGGTGCCGGCGATACCCGCGAACTCTTCCTCATCCTGAATAGGTGAGAGATCAACGTTGGCCTGAAGGAGTTTCTTTATGCGTGGCAGGAAGGTTTTAAGAAGAGCTCCCGATTGGCGAAAAACAGCGACGCTTGGCGGAAAGGTCCGTAAAAATAACAGAAGATCATGAAAGCGTGCCAATGAAGGTGCGTCATAAAACCGCGCATGTGACAACCTAGCGACAAGTTTTTTGAAGTGTTGAGAATCGATGTCCCCGAGGCGGGTCTTCTTCTGTTCGAGTTCAGTCAGCAGCGAATCGACGGTGCGCGCCATAGAACGCGCCCATCATAGCGGAAAGAATCAGAGAAGTCGGTGATACGAGAAGACAAAAAAATTGGGAGGGGTCATGGGCCCTCCCGTTTCCGTGCAGTCTTGCTTCAGGGTTTTACTTTGCCGCAAGTCGAATTTCCTCGCCCGCAGTCTTGTTCTGTGCTCGCAATTCCTTTTCGACCTTTGTTTCCTGCAGTTGGTATCCAGCACCGCTTCCGCTGCGATCAACGCGGCTCAGGAAGTAGCGATCGCCGTACTTGTGGAATACGAGTACGGTGCGCTCCGACGGATCGAGCCCACGCGTCTGCATCGGGACAACATATGTGCTCACCTTTGCGTCGCGATTGCCGATCCACAGTGCTGCGCCGGATGCTCCATCAGCGTGCACTAAACACTCACCTGCGGGAATTGTTTTGTCGCCCGCTGTGAAATCAAATGGCACGTCCGCCTTAATGGTTTGTCCACCCATCTGTGCATTCGCAAGACCTGGCAGCAGCGCCACAGCCAACATCAGAATTGAAACCCCATATCGCTTCATACCATCCTCCTTGAGCAGTTTCTCTCGGTGAGATCCCCTCATGTATGAACGCATAGTGCGCCTAAGTTGGGATTCGTTCCATGGAGCGAAGCTGAAGGTGTCTGAAGCTGTCTGAAGAACGAAACGGGCGGTTGACAGTGGTATCGGGCAGGGACAAAATTGAGGAAATACAGGTACTTCCCTCATCGCTTTCTTCGTTCGGTCGCACCACGATATTTAGCGAAGCGTTTAGAAGGTGCGACGCATCCGATTCCCCTGAGGCGACAGGTGTGCGGAATGTCAGAGAAAATTGTTAAGTTCGATGAATACGCAATCGACTTCGGACGCTTTCAGCTACTCTGCCGAGATTCGGCAGTAAAAATGGAAGGTCGTCCAATGCAACTCCTGATGTTGCTGGTTCAACGGTCCGGCGAACTAATTACTCGCGAGGAAATCGCCGACTATTTGTGGGGCAAAGACGTTTTCGTCGACGTTGAACAAAGTATTAACACGGCCATTCGGAAAGTGCGTATAGCGCTTTGTGATGATGCCGAACAGCCTCGCTATCTGCAAACCGTCGTCGGTCGAGGCTATCGATTCATCGCTCAGCTCATCATCGAGTCCGACGATGGCGATCCCAGTACAAGGTTGTTCACGGCGGAGGAACTGGGACAGGCTGTCTTAAGTGCAGCGGGTCTGGCGCCTGAGCAAATTGCTCCACCCCTCAAACCACGAGGCGAAACACCGTAACGTTCAGAAACTGAGCTCGCCGAGCTCATTATTATTTTAAGAGTAAGGCCGCATTGCGGGCTCGCACCTCCATCGATTTACAATCATTCACCATGTCGCAATATGAGGAGATTACTCAACTAGAAGGGCAGTATTTGCTGCCTACTTACAATCGCTATCCAGTCGCTTTCGAGCGCGGCAAAGGGGCTTTCCTTTTCGACTTTGAAGGCAACAAGTATCTCGACTTTGTCGCTGGGCTGGGCGTCAACGCCTTAGGACATTCGCATCCGCGAATTGTGAAGGCTGTCCGCGACCAGGTGACAAAGGTTGTTCACCTCTCAAATCTTTACTACAACGAATATCAGGGGCGGCTGGCCGAAAAACTTTGCCAGCTGTCCGGTTTGAACCGCGTTTTTTTCTCTAACAGCGGGACGGAGGCGATCGAAGGGTCGATCAAGTTAGCGCGTCTGGCAGGCCATCGATCGGGCGGTGATACCAAAAGTCGCATGGTTGCGCTGGGTGGTTCGTATCACGGCCGCACCTTTGGGGCGCTGTCTCTCACGGGACAGGACAAATATCGAAAGGGCTTCGAGCCATTACTCGAAGACGTGACATTCGTTCCTCGCAATGATGTGGAAGCGCTGCGAGAGGCAGTCAATGACAACACGTGCGCTATCGTACTGGAACCGATCTTCGGGGAAGGTGGGATCCTCGAATGTTCGACTCAATTCCTGCAAGAATGTCGCGCGCTTGCTGATCGCTTCCGCGCGGCACTGATCTTTGATGAAATCCAGTGTGGGCTTGGTCGCACCGGAACGATTTTTGCGTTCCAGTCGTTCGGTGTTGTTCCCGACATTGTCGCTATTGCAAAGCCGATTGCAGCAGGATTCCCGCTCGGTGCGTTCATTGCCAAGGAGGAGTTTGCTTCGGCGATTCGGCCCGGGCAGCACGGCACTACTTTCGGGGGCGGTCCTCTTGCTTGCCGTATAGGGCTCGAGTACCTCTCCACCGTTGAGGACGAAGGGATGCTTGCCAACGTGCGCAACGTTGGCGGGTACCTGCAACAGCAGCTTCAAGAGCTTGTTGGAAAATATGGAGCCGTTGAAACGCGAGGCCGAGGATTTATTCAGGGCCTTGTGATTGATGCCCCGGGCAGACCGATTGTAGAGGGGGCTCTTGCAGAAGGAGTGCTCTTCAACGTTACGCAAGATACTGTGCTTCGTTTCTTGCCGCCATTTCTGCTGGAGCAAAAGCACGTGGATAAAGGCATCCGTGTGCTCAAGAAACTGCTTGGAAAGAAACGATCTCGCACTGACAACCAGGTATCGGTAGCCATGGGCATGCGATAAGCGGCGGCTCCCCTGTCAGGGTAGTTCTCTTACTGGACCCCAGAAAATTTGGGAGGCTGCAGGCAACGGGAGTCGCGTCCCCGGTGTCTAAATAATTGATATCGCCTCTGTCGCTTAATGGGGAGCTCAGGCTCCCCTTTTTTCAGGTTGTTCGTTCCAATTTCTGGCATCGCACTGCGGCGTGTCTTCAGCTCGCCAAACGTGAACGAGACTTTATGACGAGACCTGATACTCTTTTTCGAGATGCCTTCTTGGACTAGCGTCCCCCCTGGCGTTGTGGAACTCTTCGCCACCGTAGATGGCTGTCGCGTACGTTATCTGCGCTCAGGATCTGGCCCGGCGCTTGTTCTCCTGCACGGTTTGTTGGGCTACTCGTTTTCGTGGCGTTTCACCATTCCTGCACTTGCGGACGTCGCGACTTCTTATGCGCCGGACCTGCCCGGGACTGGCTACTCAGATGTGCCTCGCGATCCAGATTGCACGCTTCGCGCGATGGCGGAGCGGGTCTTGAAATTTGTCGACGCAGTTGGGCTCAAATCGTATGACTTGCTCGGTACTTCACACGGGGGCGCGGTTGCCCAGATGGTTGCCGCGCTTTCCGTTGAGAATAAAGATCTACGTCTGAAGCGATTGATTCTGGTTGCGCCGGTCAATCCTTATTCCGCTCGGGGTCGCTGGTTGGCTCCGGCAATCGGATCGTCACTGGGTTCGTTTGTGTTCCGGAGGACCGTTGTTCGTTGGCGCAGGCTTGATCGATACTGGCTGAAGCGAGCATTTGGAGATCCGCATCGCATTCCACCTGATTCGCTTGAGGGTTATCGCGCGCCGATTCTTGAACGTGACGGATTCGAACACGGTTTGCGCATCGTTCGCACATGGAGGCAGACGTTAGACGAGCTAGAGATGGCCCTGCCGAAAATTGCTCACATTCCAACGTTCCTGATGTGGGGTACAGCCGACGGCGCAGTCTACTCAACATCCGCGGAAAATCTTGTCCAGAACTTCCACGATTGTCGTCTAACAACATTTCCGGGTGCGGGGCATCTTCCTTATGAAGAAGTGCCTGAGGACTTCAACCGCGCCCTGGTCACCTTCTTGAGAGGCCAGCCCCCGAACCCTGACGCGGACCGCTAGACCTTGTATTCTGCAGTTACGTCTATGGGGCACCACATCTTCGAGTTGCTGCGCGGGTTTCTACTGCACTACGGATATTGGGCGGTTGCGATCGCCTTGTTGCTCGAAAACACGGGTCTTCCTGTCCCTGGCGAAACAATTCTTTTGCTCGGTAGCTTTCTCGCGTTTTCGCAGCGGCAGTTACAGTTGCCATGGATTATCGTGGTGGGCATCGCGTCAGCGACGCTGGGCGATAATATCGGATTTTTCGTAGGCCTTCGCGGCGGTCGCCCGTTGCTCAATCGCTACAGACAGTGGTTTCGCATCTCGAAAGAAGCCATTGCTAATGGCGAGCGAGTGTTTCAGCGGTATGGTCCAGCCACCATCTTCTTCGCCCGCTTCGTTGCCGGCTTACGAGTAATAGCGGGTCCACTTGCAGGCATCTTGCGGATGGAGTGGCGAAGGTTTGCCATCTACAATTTTTTGGGAGCGACTGTTTGGGTCACAGTCATTGCGACGGTCGGGTATGTGTTTGGCCGTCACTGGGAAAGGCTCCTGCATATCGTCAAAGAGTTCAACATTACCATTCTGGTCATCGGGGTGATCGTTGTGGTGTTGATGCTGTGGAGGCACCGAGCGGACAAGGATTCCGATCCTGCTGATGATGCCAGTGGTTGAACTCTCCGGGGTTCGAATACGAACCACACTCGACGCTGGCCAGTTCCTTCGGTCACTAGTGCCTGCGACCCCGAACGGCGTATGCTCGCCATAGGATGAGAACTTTCGCAAAACGAGTGGTGGTGCAGATCGTCGGCTGGGTTTTCATCCTGGTCGGAATCGTTGGTCTGTTTCTACCCATTCTTCAAGGCGTCCTCTTCCTACTGATCGGATTGATGATTCTCTCCACTGAGTACGCGTGGGCGCATCATCTGCTTTCCAAAATTCGACAACGTTATCCTAAATTGAGCGACAAGGTTGATCAGGCTGCGCAGAAGGCCAGTCAGTGGCTGCGTCGCATGGCGGGGCAAACTGAGGCTGATTGATCGTTGCTGTTGTGTGCCGGACTACAGCTGATTGAAATATGCGTTCCGCGATCCATTCCGAGACATCGCCTCAACGCCGTTGGGAACTTCCAGAGGTTTGGCTGAGGTTTATTCTCGCTCTCTTCGGCCTGGCATTGGCGTTCGCTGCTGCTCTCTTCTCGACAGTCTCGCGCGAATCAGGAAGTGTTTGGACGACCGTCATCTTGGCGGGGACCGCTTTGGTGTTGGCAACGCTCGTTGGGCTGGGCACCGTTCCATATTTGGCGCGCCGCGTGATGGTCGAGCGCATTCGAGACGCCATTGACTACGACGTTACACGGGCCGGCGTGGCGTACATCGTGATAACGCTTGTAATCGGAATCGCGGCGCTTAATACCGGAAATAATCTCTTGTACATCATCGTGGCGGCGATGATCTCGGCAATTCTCGCTTCGGGGATTATTTCCGCGATGGTGTTGAGAGGTTTGGAACTAGATATAAGAATGCCCGAACAAGTTTTTGCAGGACGCAGTGTGCTGGGCCGAGTCGTGGTATCGAACCCTAGTCGGTGGCGGCCATCGTTTTCGTTGCGAGCGGTTGCCTCTAAACGTACACCACGAAAAACCTGGCGTTGGGAACCGTACATTTTTTCATGGCCTTTGCGCCGGCCACCTGAAAAGCAGTGGTTCCAACTGCCGGACCGCCGGCTAAGGCGCGTGGCCGAGACACTTCCTCCCGGAATCATGGAGAAGTCAGCCTATTTCCCGTTCATTGGTCCGAAGAGCGAAGTGACGGCTGACATTGAAATGCGGTTTGCGAAACGGGGACGATATCAGGAAAAAAGTTTCGGACTAGCAACACGCTTCCCATTCGCATTTCTTACGAAGACGAGACGGTTGCCGATTGCCCGCGAATTGATTGTGTATCCTCCTGTTGAGCCAACAAAGGAATTGTTCCAGGTGTTGCCGCTCATCACAGGTGAGTTCGAATCGTTTGTGCGAGGACGCGGCAACGATCTTTATCGAATCCGTGAAGCGATGCCCGACGATTCTGCTCGGCACGTGGATTGGAAGGCAACGGCCAAGTCAGGGTCGCTCAAGGTGCGCGAATTCAGCCGCGAAGATGAGCGGAAGCTGAGGATCGTCTTTGATAATCCTTCGCCGGGAGAGGTTGAATCACCCGTCTACGAAAATGCGGTTGCGCTAGCGGCATCGCTCGCTTGGCATTTCGCAGAGACCGACGCGGATTTAACGTTTGTGGCGCCGGGATTCGAATCCGATTCTGACCTGCACCGGTATTTGCGATACCTGGCGATTGTTGAGCCACAAAATTCACTATCGGTGATTGACAACCTGAAGGTTGGGGAAGACTACAACATCATTCTCACCACGCGTGCGCGCGGAAGTATTCCAACCGGCTTGTGGAATACGTCGTACTTCATATTTATCGGGCGAACCGGCTAAACATAGGGATCTTTCAGGTATCCTTCAACCGCGAAATCTTCGCCGAACCGGTGAATCGCGATCGATTTGACGTGAGCGGCATCGCTCATACGCCGAAAGCCTTCGCCGACAGCAAAAGGAACTGATCCAGACCCGGCGAGGATCTTGGGCGCATAGTAAAAAAAGATTTTGTCCACGACACCGGCCGCCAGTGCGTCCCAGTTCACCGTCGCTCCACCTTCAATCAGCAAGCTTGTGATTTGCTGTTCGCCTAAATGCCGTGCGACTGTGCGGAAGTCTGGGCGTCCGTCTGGGCGTGCCGCGGCAACCTGTTCGACTCGTACTCCTCGGTTTTCAAGAGCGCGCTTTCGGTCGATATCTAAGATTGAACACAGAACAAGCACATCAGCGTTCACGTGTTGCACTAGTCGCGATTCTGGCGGAAGTCTTAGGCGGGAGTCGAGAATGACCCTCAGCAATGGTCGGCGACGCGGTAATCCCGTTCGATCTGTCAGCAATGGATCGTCGGCGAGTATCGTTCCCACTCCAACAAGAATGGCGTCGTGTTGGTGACGCAGTTGTTGTACATGCTTACGTGCAAAGTCGCTTGTGATCCAGCCACGAGTGACGTTACCAGGACCGGCAACTTCGATCGGAGATGGCTCGGGAGCAATCTTGCCGTCGAGCGTCATCGCAGTCTTTAAGGTGATGAGAGGAGTCTTATGACGAATGTACCGGGCGAATGCCTCGTTCAGCTTCTGCGCTTCGCCTTTTAGTATTCCAACTTCTACGTGCACGCCAGCATCTCGCAATCGAGCGAAACCCTGTCCAGCGACGAGAGGATTTGGATCTTCCATTGCTGCGACAACTCGGATGATGCCTGCCGAGAGAATGGCATTTGCGCAGGGCGGTGTGCGTCCCTGATGAGAGCAGGGCTCCAGATTCACATAGAGTGTTGCGCCTCGCGCCCTCGATCCGGCTTGCTCAATGGCGAGGGTCTCCGCGTGCTTTAGGCCGTCATATGTATGGGATCCGGAACCAACGACTTTACCTGCATCATCGACGATTACAGCGCCGACACAGGGATTGGGTGAAGTCAAAGCAATGCCGGCGCGCGCCAGGTCGAGCGCTTCTCGCATGTGAAGTTCATCGAGATTGGTCATTGAATTTACAAGTGCCTTCGGCTGACTGATAACGCAAGCTAAAAAGCGCAAGTTCGGACCATTTTCAACTCTCCCAGACCCACTTGCCTCCTACCATGGTTCGCTCAATCGGGATGTTGATAAGGTCCGCAGGATCGACTTTGAACGGATCACGTCCGAGCACGACCAAGTCTGCGAGTTTGCCTGCTTCGATTGATCCCTTGCTATGTTCCTCGTAAGAGGCATAGGCGCCATTCATTGTTCCCACTCGAATTGCTTCTTCTACTGAGATGCGCTGCCGCGGCCCCCAGACGTTGCCTTTGCTGTCAGTGCGAGTGACCTCGGACCGCAATGCCATCATGGGCTCGAAGGGGCCTGGAGGATAGTCGGACGCTTGGGTGGGACGGATGCCCGCATCAATGAAACTACGCAATGCGAACATGTTATTTACTCGGTCGGATCCATACTCCTTCATTTTTTCGCCGTGATAGTACGCATAGGTCGAAAATGGAGTGGGAATCGCGCCGAGCGCTTTGATCCTTGAAATCAGACCTTCGTTTACCACAGTGCAATGCTCAAGACGGAATCGTGGATCGCGACGCGGCATCTCTTTTTGCAGGCGTTCATAAACCCGTAACGTGATATCAATGCCGACATCTCCATTAGCATGCGTTCCGAGTTGCCAGCCAGCCTGGTGAGCCTTGCGCGACACGTTGTAGAGGTGCTCCTCGTCGGTGACGATAATGCCGTAGTCGTTGGGCCTCCCGATATAAGGTTGCGATAGACGCGCGGTTCGTTCGGAGATGGAACCATCGCAGATCGACTTTTGAGCTCCGACTTTCACCCAATCATCGCCGAGCCCGGTTTGGACACCGGCAGCGAGCATTTTGTCCATAAATTCATTCCGGATATGACAGTACACGCGGAGGGACAGGTCTCCAGAATCGCGTGCATCCTGATATGCGCGGAGATCTTCTGGCGTGCCTCCGGCATCTGTCACCGACGTGATTCCAGAGCGCGACATCACTTTGGAGATTAGCGCGACTCCTTCGCGATGATCATCGCGTGTAAAACCCGGGAACTGCGCTTCGAAAACCTCTTTCGCTCTTTCGCGAACATGGCCGTCCAGTTTGCCCGTGTTGGGATCGCGATCAAATTTGCCGCCTGGAGGGTCTGGTGTGTTTTCATTAATTTTCGCCGCTTTTAGCGCGATTGAGTTGACCCATGCGGTGTGTCCTCCGCGGTGCTCGACGAAAACTGGGTGATTCGGAACCGCGTCGTTTAAGTCCTGGAGAGTGAGCGGCCGAGCCTCGGAGGTTTTTGTGTCGTCATATTTAAACCCGAGAACCCACTGGCCTGCCGGTGTCTTTTCGGCGCGCTGCCGCAATGCAGTGAGGATTTCGGCAATGGATCGCAGATCGCAGTCAACCATTCGTAAATGAGAAAGACCTGCGGGAGCCGGATGGGAATGTGCATCGATGAAGCCTGGAAGCACGGTCTTTCCATTAAGATCGATCTTCTTTGCGCTTCCGCAAGTGAGCGGAAGTACTTCGTCGTTCGTTCCGATTGCAAGAAATCTGCCGCCTGAGATCGCGATCGCCTGGGCCTGGGGTTGCCCGGTATTCACTGTCCAGACATTGGCGTTGTAGAGAATCACGTCCGGTTCCGACCGGTCCAATGGGACCCAGATGGCGGCTGCTCCGAGTCCGCGCAGAAATTCACGACGAGAAGTGGGCATTCAGCGATCTCCGGCCGCGGTTCAGGCATCGAAAAACGGAAACATGGCTACCGCAAGGCAGGCCACTATACTACCAACGCGTGGCAGCGTTGATGCGATTTGGCCAAAGATGGTGAAGGTGAAATCCGTTTTCTGTCACTAAGGGGTATCCAAGCTCGCTGAGGAGAACGCTTTGGGTCAAGCTCAGGTTGTGGACGTCGATGGAAAGCGATTGAGCTTGTCGAATCTCGACAAGGTTCTTTATCCGAGTGCCGGCTTCGCAAAGGGACAGGTGATCGACTTTTACGCGCGCATTGCTCCGGTACTGCTCCCGCATCTCGCGGGACGTCCAGTGACCATGAAGCGCTATCCCGATGGTGTGGACGGCGAGTACTTTTATGAAAAAAACGCTCCCAAGCATCGGCCTGATTGGGTAAAAACAGCGGCGATCTGGAGCCGGCACAATCGACGGAACATTAACTTCTTACTGGTCGATGATCTGCCGACTCTTACTTGGTTGGCAAATCTCGCGTCGCTCGAAATTCACCCGTCCCTCGCGCTGGCGAAAGACATCTCATGTCCAACGATGATGGTGTTCGATTTGGATCCAGGGCCACCGGCAAACATTGTGCAGTGTTCACAGGTTGGACTTTGGTTGCGAGACATCTTCGCTCACTGGGGAATTGAGAGCTTTCCGAAGACGTCAGGGTCCAAGGGGCTACAGATTTATGTGCCGTTGAACACTCCAACAAGTTACGAAGAAACCAAGGAATTCGCCCACGCCATCGCGCGGCTACTCGAGCAGGAACATCGTGGAATGATCGTCTCGGACATGAAAAAAGAATTGCGGACTGGAAAGGTGTTCGTAGACTGGAGCCAGAACGACGAACACAAAACCACGGTTTCGGTCTATTCGTTGCGGGCGCGAGAACTCCCAACTGTGTCGACGCCTGTGACCTGGGACGAAGTGGAGCGGGCACTGAAAAAGAAGGACGTGAGCATGCTGGTATTCGAGGCGGCTCAAGTCTTAGATCGCGTCAAAAAAATGGGTGACCTGCATGAGCCGGTGCTCCGGCTAAAGCAAAAGTTGCCGGATGTGATGAGCATGATGGGGAAGGGTGCAACCAAGGTAGATTTGGCAGCGGCCGCGGAAGAGCCCGCGAGGCCGCGTGCGTCGAGCACAAAAGCAAAAAAGAAAACTGCTCGAGAGACGGGTTCCGCAAAAGCGAAGCCTGCAGCAAAAAAGGGGCGCAAGTTATAATCCGCGATCGTTATGGCGAAATTGTTCGCAGGGACTTCCGGATGGGCATATCCGACGTGGAAACCGGATTTCTATCCCCAGAAATTGGCACAAAAGAAATTTCTAAACCACTACGCGACTCAATTGAACGCGGTAGAAGTCAATTTCACGTTTAGGCAGCTCGTGAAAGAAACGACACTACAGAATTGGCTGGCGGAAACTCCCGAAGCATTTCGTTTCACGATTAAAGCTCACCAGGTTATTACGCACATAAGGCGGTTAAAAGATACGGGAGAGTTTGTGACGCGCTTTCTCGCGACGATCGAACCCCTCGCAGCCGTGGGAAGACTGGGCCCGGTTTTGTTTCAACTACCGCCCAACCTCAAGGTCGACAGGGAACTGCTGGAAGCATTTCTTCAGACATTGCCAAAGCGGATGCAATCGGCATTCGAATTTCGGCACGAATCGTGGTTCGCCGATAGCACCTATGATGCCCTCCACCAGTATGGCGCTGCGTTGTGCGTTGCGGAGACAGAGAGTCTCACCACACCCGAAATTGTGACGGCTGACTTCATCTACTACCGATTTCGTAAACCAAATTATCCGCCGGATGAACGCAAAGAAATGGTCGATCGCATTCAAGGGCATTTGAATGCTGGGCGGGATGTGTTCGCTTATTTTAAGCACGAAGAGACGCCAGAGGGTGCGATCTACGCCCGAGAACTGATGAAATCCTTTTGACCTCGGCATCTTCCAATACACTTCCAATGTCCGATAATGTTTTGTACCTTGTTGGAGACAGACAGATAACTCAGGAACATGCTTTCTCGAAACAATGCGACGGTGGTGTCATCGTTCCTGGCCTACTTGAAAGTTGAGAAAGGACTGGCGGCGTTGACAATTTCCGCCTACACGACGGACATCTGCCAGTTTGCAGAGTTTCTTGATGGGAAGAAGCGCTCGCTAACAACCGCGCGTCGCGAGGACGTCCGGAACTTTATCCAGGAGTTGTTCGGAAATTCGATTGATGGTCGCTCAGTTGGGCGGAAGCTCTCGTCGCTTCGACATCTGTATAAGTATCTCCTGATCGACGACAAGATCAAGCATGATCCAACGCTGAATATTGACTCGCCAAAACAATGGAAGGTGTTGCCAAAATCGCTCGCTCAGGACGAGATTTCTCTGACCCTCGCTCCTCCCAAGCCGACTGGCAGTTCGAAGTTGTCCGTAGCGATTGCGATGAGAGACCGCGCAATGCTGGAAGTTTTTTATGCCGGTGCACTGCGGGTTTCTGAGTTGGTGGGCGCAAAACTTGATGATGTGAAATTAGATATGGGATACATGCTCGTTCGTGGCAAGGGCGACAAAGAGCGCATCGTGCCCTTGGGTCGCGCTGCACAGACCGCAGTGGCGACCTATTTGCGCGATAGCCGTCCGGCGATTGTCGCAGGGAAGGGCAGTCCGGCATTGTTTGTAGGACGGGGTGGGCGGAAACTCACTCGTCAGAGAGCGTGGCAAATGGTGCGCGGCGCATCTATGAATTCCGGACGCGTTGCGTCACCTCACATGTTGCGACACTCCTGTGCCACGCACATGGTCGAGAACGGCGCCGACTTGCGAACCGTACAGACAATCCTTGGACACTCGGACATCTCGACCACGCAGGTTTATACGCATCTGGCGTTAGACCGGCTGAAAACTGTTTACAAGAAGCACCACCCGAGGGCAAAGGCGAGGGGTTGAAAATGACAATCGTCAGCGGGGTGGGAGCGGGCTCTTTCCGCGGACAAGCGTATCTGGTGGCTTGAACCTTCAGACTTATGGCCGACAAAGCAACACGTGCTCACAAGCGAACTGCCGCCGAGAAATCTATCGACCAGTTTCTTCGCGTTCTCCGCGAACAAAACGCGTCCGTCCATACGATCAAAGCATATGCGGGCGACCTCGACGGGTTCGCCGCCCATATTGGGCCCCGCGACTGGAAGCGCATCGATCACGTCGTGATTCGCGGATTTTTATCCCACTTATATGAGAAGGGGTTGGGAAAAACATCTGTTGCGCGCGCACTCGCGGCGGTGCGCTCGTTGTACCGTTGGCTGGCCCAAGAAGGCATCGTCGAGCAGAACCCTGCCAAACTTGTTTCGACGCCAAAAATCCCCAAGAAACTTCCCCGCGTGCCAACTATCGAGGAAATCAACTCGGTTTTTGATGGCGCGATGCCCGATGCCTCGGCATTTCCTGAGCGGGATCGACTGCTTCTTGAACTGCTGTACGGTTGCGGTATACGCAATTCGGAACTGATTGGGATCAATCTCGAAGACGTTCGCGTCAGCGCCGAAGCGATTCTGATTCGCGGAAAAGGAAAAAAGGAAAGGTACGTTCCGTTTGGTGGCGCAGCCGCGCAGGCTCTGTCAGGCTATCTTCCGGTTCGGCAAAAACTACTGGCAGACAAGCGTAAGAGCACGGGAGCTTTGCTGGTCAATCATCGTGGAGGGCGATTAACAACACGCAGCGTTGGACGCATTGTAAAGAAGATCGCGGTTGCCAAGGGACTCTCACCTGACGTGCATCCGCATACCTTACGGCATGCGTTTGGTACGCACATGCTTGAGGAGGGAGCCGACCTGCGCGCCATTCAGGAACTTCTCGGGCATGAACGACTCTCGACCACACAACGCTACACACAGCTCTCGATGAAGCACGTGCTGCAGGTCTACGATCAAACGCATCCGCGGGCCAAGTAGGCTAGTCTGCAGCAGCCGAGTGCGATTCCCGCTCCTGTTGCGGCGCAACGCTATTCTCTCTCAAGCCCTCCCACATATGGACCACGCTGAAGCGAAGTTTAGATGTGAGTTGGTCGTAGGTTGCTTCTGACGCTTGCGGTTCCGGCGGAGGCTGAATTGGATTCCCGAAAGCGATCTTCAAGTTGCTGAACTTTTGAAACGATTTTCCCCGAGGCCAAGCTTCGTAAAACCCTTCAATCGCAACCGGGACAATCGGGGCTTGCAGGTGGACGGAAAGAATCGCCGCGCCTTTCTTAAAGACTTTTGGTGAGCCGTCGATGCTGCGCTCTCCTTCGGGATATAGGATCAGAATACGTCCGTGCCTCAGCCCATAAGCGCCGGCGCGCATCGCGGGAATAAGATGTGCATCAGGATCGACGACCAAAACGCGAATGTAACGCGCCACTTTGCGCATAAAGCCGGATCCGAAAATATCACTTGTACCAACTGCAAAGAGCTGACGAAAGATTCCTTCAGGTAGGACAGACGCCAGAACGACAGGGTCGAGATAGCCTTGGTGATTTGACGAAATGATGTACGGACCTTTTTGCGGAAGGTTTTCGAGTCCAGAGACCTGGAGACGAAACCGATCCCGAGCGAAGACCTGAACAACACGTGAAATAAGAAATAGAATCGTATCGAAGAAAGGCCTAGGGGTTGCCACCGAACGCACTTCCGCATCCGTCGGCTCCTCTTCAAGAACAGTCTTCCATCCAGCGAACTGTTCTCGAGTTGCAAGTCGTACTTTGCCGCTGGACGCGCTCTCAAGGACGGCGTCGATGATCTGGCGCACGGTGTAGATCTCGGCAAGTTGCGACTCTTCTACGTCACCTCCGAGGTGTTGTTCCAGCGCGACGAGCAGTTCCACACGTTGCATGGAATCTAATCCCAGATCGAGTTCTAAATTGTCGTCGGGTCGTATTTGTTCGGGCGCTTTCGCTGCCGACTCGCGAATTACCGACACCGCACGCTGGACATCCGGCCGGGCGAGCCAAACCTCATCTTCGCTCGATAAGGGTTTGCTCGCGGGGAGTTCAGCATCCACATCCTGCTTCTTTCCCTGGTTTGCTCGAACGCGTTTTTCGATTTCAAATCGCTTCAACTTGCGAGTGGTGGTACGAGGCAAATCTTCTTGCCAGATCTCGTAGCCTCCGATTCGTTTGGTCGAAGCAATCTTTTGCGAGAGGCCTTCAATTTCAAAGCGAATCACTTCCTTGGCATTGACGACTCGGCGTTCTTTGAGGGCGTCGAAGTCAGGGACAACCACAGCGTAAAGCCGCTCGCTCGTGGGATCTCCGGGTGTGGCTTCCAGGCTCATGACACATAATTCCTTGATTGAGGGAGCTTTCAGATAGTGGGATTCAATCTCGTCGGGGTAAATGTTTTTACCGTTCGCCAGGACGATGAGTTCTTTTTTTCGTCCCGTAATGAACAGGTTTCCGCGAGAGTCGAAGTGGCCTAGGTCGCCCGTGAAGAGCCAGCCATCGCGCAGAGTTGCTTGGGTGGCATCTGGTCGATTCCAGTAGCCTTTCATCACAATGGGGCCGCGAATCGCGATCTCCCCCGTAGCTGGGCCGCCATCATCCGATGGTTGCGGATCCACGATCTTGCCGTCGATTGTTGGGAGGGCTGGTCCAACCGAGCCGATTACGATGCGGCCTGGAGGGTTGAGAAATGCTGCAGCAGATGTCTCCGTCAAGCCATATGCGTTCAGAAGATCAATTCCAAAGGCGCGAAAATCGTATGCGATAGCGGGGTCAAACCTGGAGCCGCCAGTGATCAGATAGCGAATGCGCTTTCCGAATGTGGCGTGAATCTTTGCGAAGAAGAGCTTGCCCGCGTTCAGCCCGAACTTGCGCAAAACCAGGTTGAGTTTCATCAAAGAACGTAAAAGTGTCTTCGCGATATTGCCGCGCTTGGCTACCTCTTTAAAAATTCTTTCGTGAATCAGATAAAAGAATTGAGGTACGACTGCGAATACCGTGATCCCTCGTTCCTGTAAGGCGCGGAGTAACTCTGTTGTGTTCAGAGTTTCGAGATATACAACCCGCGCTCCTTTCACCAGGGGAAGCATCAGGTTGGCCATCTGAGCCAACACGTGGAACATTGGCAGAATACCGAGTACGGCATCGGCGGGTCCAACCTTCAGGAGTCCAAAAACCGCGTTCACCTCACCCATGAGGTTTCCGTGAGTGAGCATGACACCCTTTGGGTCGGCGGTCGTTCCCGATGTGTAGAGCAGGGCCGCGACGGCGTCTTCTCGCGCGTCCACAGGCTTAAAATCCCCAGGCCCTTTTTCAAACATCGTTTCACAATCGGGGAGGTCGTTCTCTTTGGGCCTTTGCTGATCGGGCCGCTCGGTGAGAGCGAGACGCACATTTGTGCCGGCAGCAGCTTCGGTAGCCACAGGCTGGTGTTTCCCATCGCAGAAAATGAGAGTGGCTCCGCTATCCTTTAAAAGCTTTGCGACTTGATCTGCATGGAAAGCCGTGTCCAGTGGAACAGCCGTGTAGCCTGCGGCAATCGAGCCCAGGTACGCCGCCACCCACCGTGGATGATTGGCGGCGAGTATAGCGACGCGGGTTCCAGGTTCGAGGCGCTGGTCGCGCAACCATCGCCCGATGGACTCGGCCATGTGCCGGGTCTGTGCAAACGTGTAACTCTCTACGTTCTCGCGGCGTTGGATCTCAAGCGCGGTGTTTTCCGGCCAGCGCTCAGCGCACTGGGTGAACATGTCATAAAAGGTGGCCATGGCGTCAGCGGGAATATACCTGAAATCGAGTGGTTGGCGCGCGCAAGTGCCATCACCCCAGCTGGTGCTGTGAACGATATGACTGCATCTAATATGCTACGCTTTATAAGATGCTGGGCGTTGCGTGTCCGCCTGAAGGACTTCGATTTTGATTAACACTCTAGTAGCCAAGGTTTTCGGAACCAAGAACGAGCGCGAGATCAAGCGACTGATGCCTCGCGTCGAGGAGATCAATCGTCTTGAGCCCGCCATGCGCACGCTTTCCGACGCAGAATTGCAGGGCCAAACCGAGAAATTCCGTCGACAGATTCAGGAGCGTCTCAACCGTTTTGCCGCTGAGCCCGACGCTGATCCCGATCGCATTAAACAAGTTGAGATTGATCGTAATCAAGCCCTGAAGGAAGTGCTGGACGAGCTCTTACCCGAAGCTTTTGCTGTGGTTCGCGAAGCCGGTCGTCGCGTCCTTAACATGCGTCACTTTGATGTTCAGCTAATCGGCGGAATGGTCTTGCACGAAGGCAAGATTGCAGAAATGAAGACTGGCGAAGGCAAAACGTTGGTCGCAACGCTGCCAGTTTATCTGAACGCCCTCAGCGGTCGCGGTGTTCACGTTGTTACCGTTAACGACTACCTGGCCAAACGCGACTCTGAGTGGATGGGCAAGCTCTATACATTCCTCGGCCTAACGGTGGGCGTGATTGTCCACGAGTTGGACGACGAGGAACGGCAGCAGGCCTACGGTGCTGACGTTACTTACGGCACCAACAACGAATTCGGATTCGACTACCTGCGCGACAACATGAAGTTTGACGTCAAGGATTGCGTGCAGCGCGGTCATAATTACGCAATTGTGGACGAAGTCGATTCGATCCTGATCGACGAAGCACGTACGCCACTCATCATTTCAGGGGCCAGCGAAGAGTCGACAGACAAATACGCGCGGGTCAACCGGATTATTCCAGAGTTGGAAAAAGGCGAAGAGATTGATGTGGCTCCTGGCGAGCCCAAGCAATACACCGGCGATTTTACTGTTGATGAAAAGCACAAATCGATCACGGTAACCGATCAAGGCTGGGAGAAAGTTGAGCGGCTTCTCGGCATTACGAATGTTGCAGATCCTGAGAATTGGGCCATCAAGCATCATGTCGAGACTGCGGTTAAGGCTCACGCACTCTACCGCCGTGACGTTGAGTATGTCGTAAAAGACGGTGAAGTGATCATTGTCGACGAGTTTACGGGTCGAATGATGCCGGGACGGCGCTGGTCGGACGGCCTTCACCAGGCGATCGAAGCCAAAGAGAATGTGAAAGTTGAGCGAGAGAACCAAACACTTGCCACCATCACGTTCCAGAATTACTTCCGCATGTACAAAAAACTAGCGGGAATGACCGGTACTGCAGAGACGGAAGCCCCCGAATTCGACAAGATCTACCGGTTGGAAGTGATGATCATTCCGACCAACAAAACGATGTTGCGCATTGAGAACCCGGACATCGTTTATCGTACGGAGAAAGAAAAGTACTTCGCTGCCGCAGACGAGATTCAACGGTTGAACCAAACCGGGCAGCCCGTTTTGGTTGGCACAACCTCCATTGAAAAATCAGAGAAGTTGTCGGATCTCTTAAAGAAAAAGGGCATCAAGCACGTTGTCTTGAACGCCAAGTATCACGAGCGGGAAGCAGAGATTGTGGCGCAAGCTGGGCGCAAGGACATGGTTACGATTGCGACCAACATGGCCGGTCGTGGTACGGACATCCTCCTAGGCGGCAACCCGGAATTCATGGCTAAGCAGGAATGCGTAAAGAAAGGCATTGCGCAGCCGCTTCGCGCCGCACAAGGCAAGCTTGACGCCAACATCGCCGACGGCAAAAGCACGGTGTGGTATTACGCCGGCAATGAGTATGTCGTGCCTACTGAACAATGGATCGAGGCTTTTAATCGTTACAAGGCCGAGACCGATCGCGAGCACGACGCCGTCACCGCTGTGGGTGGATTGCACATCTTTGGCACGGAACGTCATGAAGCTCGCCGCATTGACAACCAGTTGCGCGGCCGCGCTGGACGCCAAGGTGATCCTGGGTCTTCCCGGTTCTTTTTGTCGTTGGAAGACGACCTGATGCGGATTTTCGCAAAGGAGTGGGTTTCAAACCTGCTCCAACGTCTCGGCATGGAAGAAGGCGTGCCGATCGAGTCGAAACTGATTACTCGGCGAATCGAAGCAGCGCAGAAAGCAGTTGAGACGCAGAACTTTGAAGCTCGCAAGCATCTGCTTGAGTACGACGACGTGATGAACAAGCAGCGAGAAGCCGTGTACGGTTTACGTCGGCAATTGCTCGAAGGCGTAGATCAGAAGGACTTGATTCTCGAAGACTACGTCACAAGCATTCTTGCAGAGCTTCTAGAAGAGTTCTGTCCAGTCAAGGCGCATGCGGACGACTGGGACGTTAAGGGCCTGAAGGATGCGATCTTTACCCGCTTCGGAGTTGACATTCTGGCAGAAGGGGTAAAGCCGGAGACCCTGAACCGCCAGGAACTGGGCGACGCGATCTTCGACAAACTGAAGGATCGTTACGACGCCAAAGAGCGGCTGATCGGCCCGGACGCGATGCGTTACCACGAGCGGATGATCATGCTCAGCGTGCTTGATTCGCAGTGGAAAGATCACTTGCTCGGCATGGATCACTTGAAGGAGGGAATTGCTCTTCGGGGATACGGTCAGCATGATCCACTTGTCGAATACAAGAAGGAATCTTTTGACATGTTCGAAGACATGATGAGGCGCTTTCAGGAAGACACGGTCCGATACTTGTACCTGATGCAAGTTCTCGAACGCCCGGGTGGAGACTTCGGCGCTGCGAGCGGGCCCGGTGGAGGCCCCGAAGGGCAAGGTCCCGAAAGCGACGTACGCTCACCGCTGACTGGCAGTAATGGCGGGAACGGACGACCGCCTCGTAATATCGCGACCTCGGTAGACGACCTTGAGGAAGCGTTCCAACGAAGAAAGCGGCGAGAATTGGAACAGGCGCGCATGGCTGGCGCCGGCGACCAACAGCCTGTCCAGCAAGTGGTGCGCTCAGGATCGAAGGTGGGGCGCAACGATCCGTGTCCATGCGGGTCAGGGAAAAAGTACAAGAAGTGTTGTGGAGCGTAATCTAGTTAGCGCTATCGCTTCACTTCCTTAAAAGTCATTTCTCTTGCATCGCTTTTCATCTCGCGTTTCCACTCAAGAAAGAGCGGAGCATATGACGAAGTGATGTATGCGCTGCGCGCAATGCCTAGTTGTTGCGCAGTTCGATCAATCCACCGAGGCGGGCCTTCCACTTCCGCGAAAGTTCCTATCGGAGTTTCATCGACGACGACGTGACCGATATCATCGGTCCACTCCGCCCTGAATTTTTCGTAACGAAATGTGGGTTGAAATCCAAGAGCTCGAAGGATCGAATCGGTCCTGGCGCCATCCGAGACCCGGGTCTCGTTTTCTACACGGGCCTTATGTCTGCCCGTTTTGCTCTTGGATTTGTGAGTCAACACCCATGTCGATCCGTATTTCCGCAGGCGTAACAGTTCGCCATTGCGTCGTAGGACCTGGCCATCCTGATCGTAGAGGGTGTTCATTTCATGTGTGCGGGGCGTGGCGAGTCGAAATCCTGCGGCTTTCAAAGCGCGGTTCAACTTCCCAACGCTCTCGACGCGAAACTTGATCTCAATTTCTTTTGGAGGCATGCAGTGAAGAGAGTATCAGGGGAAGTCATTGCTAAGAAAATGTCGGGAGCTTCACAAGATCATCGTGGGGCACCGGCTCCAGGGGATGTCCGGCCTTGCGCCATGCGCGCAAGCCTCCCACGATTACGAACGCACTGAAGCCTTGTTCCCGCAGCATGAGCGCCACACGGGCACTCGTGGCTTCGCGTGCTCAAGTGCAGTAGACATAAATGTCCCTATCCTTGGGAAGATTTTTGACCTCTTCGGCCAGGTTGTTGGGTTCGATCCGCACGGACCCCTTGATGCGCTGCGAGTCGGCATCGTAATAACCGTGGCTGCGGACGTCTACGACGAGCACCGGCTTTTCGTCCGTCGAGGTGAGGCGCCTCGCAACTTCCTCGACTGGAATTCGAGGTGCGAGTTTATAGACGCGATACTTATGGAATAGCCAAATTCGGTAGACGATATAGCCGGCGATACCGAATCCCAAGACAATTTCCGCGACGGATCCGGCGGACTTTAGACCACGCGTGATCGCGCGCAACAAATCACTGAAGATAAAACCACCAACTCCATATGCGCCGACGTACAGCGCCGCGCCAATGGCGTCAAATTGCAGGAATTGAGTTACCCGCATCTTCATGCTTCCCGCTAAGGGAGGCGACATTGTGTTGATGCCTGGAACGAACTTCGCAAACAACAAGGTTTGTTTGCCTCGGCGGTAGAAGTATTCGGCAGACCGAAGGATGCAGCTCTCGGGGTTTGCGGACAGCCTGCAGAGGAGTCCGAGCAGCGCCCATCCGCTAACGCGTCCTATTAGGAAAAGAATGACATCGCCGACCATGATGCCGGCGAACGCAGCGCCAAAGGCCAGAAATGGGTTGAGTTGTCCGTACGCACTCAGTGCTCCGGCGGTAAGAATCGCGAGAGCTGCGGGCAAAGGTAACCCAACGGCTTCAAGAAAACACAGAAAGGCCAAAAGCACATACCCGTGCATCGGTAGCGATTTCAGCACTTCTTCCATGAGTCAGTAGATTACGTGCCGCCGCGTGAGGCGTCCAGCGAAGGCAAAATTTATAAGTATCGAGAGGTTAGATTCGCTATAAATGGCGCGGATTCGCCCAAATGCAGGCAGGCGTTATTTTTCTCGTGCAACGACGAACTCGGGCGCCCACAAGAGAGAGCGTTTCGAGTCGGAATCTGGAAATGTGCAAATGGCGTTGCGCGCGGCGTCCGCATATTTCACAGCCTCTTCGTGCGCATAATCAAGCGAGCCGTAGCGCGTTAGGATGTCTAGGATCTGCGCGTGAGTTACGCCGTTGAAGGCGCGATCACGAAGAACCGTCTCAATCTGCGCCCGCTCTTCCTGCGTACAGCGCTCTAGCGCGTGAATCACTGCCATCGTGACCTTGCCTTCACGCAGATCACTCGCTACCGGCTTGCCGAGAACATCCTCAGTCGCAGTCAAGTCGAGCACGTCGTCGACGATCTGGAACGCCATCCCAAGGTTCCGACCATACTTCCCCAAGCTTTCTTCCTGGTCCTCAGTCGCGCCGCCTAGGATGCCGCCAAGCCTCATCGAGACCGAGAACAAACATGCTGTCTTGCGATAAATAAGGTCAAAGTGTTCGCTCAATGAGATGAGCTTTCCGAGCTTCTCCATCTGGAGCAGTTCGCCTTCAACCATCTGTTGCGTTAGCTCGATGAGCGTGTCAAGGATTCTGAAATTCCGCTCCTGCACGGCCAGTTTGAACGCCTGCATGTAGAGCCAGTCGCCGGCGAGCACACACTTTGAATTTCCCCACTGTGTATTCGCCGCCGGGCGACCACGGCGGATCTGAGCCTCGTCAATGATGTCGTCGTGAACCAGCGTGGCTGTGTGGATGATCTCTACGACCGCGCCCAGCCGCACAGCGCCGCGTCCTTCATAGTTAAACAGCTTTGAAGCGAGCAACAGCAGTGCCGGACGGATTCGTTTCCCGCCGCCACCGCGAAGATATTCTCCGATCTCCGTAATCGCAGCGACATTGGACACCGTATCGCGCCCGAACTCCGCTTCAATGGCGACGAGGTCGTCACGGAGCAGGTCGAAGATCTCTTTTCCGTTGATGGCTGCTGACGTGCTCAAACTCTTCCTTTAATTTGACCTGTAGTTCGTGAACTGCATATCAATTCCAAAGTCACGTTGTTTCAGTAGCGCAATCACTTCCTGCAGCGAGTCGCGGTCTTTGCCGCTGACTCGAACCACATCCGCTTGAATGGAAGCCTGCACCTTTTTCTTCGAGTCCTTGATTGCTTTCACAATGTCGCGCGCCTTCTCGATTGGGATGCCCTGCTGCATCGTGACTTTCTGCTTTGCCGTGCCGCCCAGCGACGACTCGATCGTTCCGTAGGTTAAGCCTTTTAAGGGCACGCCGCGCTTTACGAGTTTCTGTTGAAGGATATCGTTGATCGCCTTCAGTTTATACTCGTCCACCGAGTGCAACACGATTGCCTCTTTGCCTTCCAGCGTGATGTTCGACTTCGAATCCTTCAAATCGAAGCGCGTCGTGATCTCCTTCATGGCCTGCTGAATGGCGTTGGACACTTCCTGAAGGTCAATTTTGCTCACGATGTCGAAAGTGTTATCTGGCATTGCCTTGATCCACGTTAGATAGATTCCACCGCATACTTAAAAGGTGCAGACCTAACAAGCTAACCGGAGTTAGCCTTTTCGTGAAGCGAAAAGAAACGATAGAAATTTTGCGTGGTTTGCGTGCCGACCTCTTCGGCTGAAAGGTGGCGCAAGTCACCGATCTGGCGGGCAACATCCTTAACGAAGGCCGGTTCGTTGCGCTTTCCCCGATTCGGCGCCGGCGCCAGGAATGGCGAGTCGGTTTCGATGAGGATCCGGTCGAGTGGCACGGTTAACGCGGCCTCCCGAATCTGCTGGGCCTTGGGAAAAGTAATGTTTCCGGCGAACGAAACCATGAAGCCCATGTCCAATGCACGTTTGGCTTGGGCGGCGTTGCCAGTGAAGCAGTGCAGGATCCCACCGAGGCCACTCGGAGCCCACTGATCGCGAATCAATCCGAGGCAATCGTCCCATCCATCATCACTATTTTCGGAGGGGCGGCAGTGAATCACAATCGGGAGTTTTGCGTCTTGAGCAATCTCCATTTGCTGGTAGAAGACGCGCTTCTGCACGTCGCGCGGGGAGTGATCGTAAAAATAATCGAGCCCGATCTCCCCGACCGCTATGACCTTGGGTCGCTTCAGGAGCTGCGCCATCCGATCATATGCCGACTGGTCGGCGAGCTTTGCTTCATGCGGATGAATACCGATGGTTGCGTAGATGAAGTCGTACTTCTCGGCTAGTTTAATTCCGCAATCAAAGTTTTCGGGGCCGTCGCCGTTGCCGATCGCAACGATTGCTTCAATCCCACTCCCGCGAGCACGGGCGATGACCTGCTCGCGATCGTCGTCGTAGCGATGTCCTTCTAGGTGGGCGTGGGAGTCGATGTACATGGTTCGTCTACAGCGGTGAAGTTAATGTTCAAGTCAGCCTGCCAGAAACTCGGCTTTCGCGGCTCCGAAGTCGCTGATAAGTCTCTGCAGGTCGATTTGAGCCTTATCTTTGTCCAGTCGTCTTGCACAGCAAAGTAAACCAGTTTCGACCAGCTCTGCGAGGTACGCCTTGATGTCTTGGTCACTCTTTGATTTCCATCTGCGGGACGGAAAGCCGAGGTCGACCGTGATATATCGCTGCTTGCGGCTCCGACGAATGCGCTCACAACCCTCGAAATCAAATTCTTGCATCTGCCCGCCGATGCGAAGAATGAGCGCAAACTCATCGAGCTCGTCGCTGTACGGTCCTTTGCAGTGAATGCCTAGAAGTTTACGAAAGGCTAGTATGTGACAATCAACGCGATTGTCCTCGCCGCTGGTTTGCGCGCCCAGCGTAATAGCGTTTGATATCAACCTACTTAAGCCTCGTGCCTACGGGCACATCCTCAAGAAAACTCGCCAGCACCGGTTTGCCGCCTTCGGGCGAGGCGGCCACAATCATGCCGTTCGATTCCAGGCCGCGGAGTTTTCGCGGTGCCAGATTGACGACGATCACAACTTTGCGTCCGACTAGCGTCTCGGGTGCGTAAGCCTCCGCGATACCTGCAACCACTTGGCGCACTTCGGTTCCAAGGTCGACTTCGAGACGCAGCAATTTGTCAGCACCCTTGACTCTCTCAGCGACCTTAACTTGCCCGACCCGCAATTCGACTTTGCTGAAATCGTCGATCGAAATCTTGCCGTCGGCTGCGGGGGCTGCAGGCTTTGGCACCGGCAGTGCCGCTGTGCTCGGTGCAGTCGGTGCAGATACGGTTTCAGGTTTGGTTTCTGCGACGGGAAGTGCCGAGCGTCCCTCATCTTCCATTTTCTGCATCCTCTCAATCGCTGATTTGTCGGCGCGTGGAAAGACTGGTTCCACAGTACCCAGCCTTGTGCCAAGGGGAAGCTGGCCCCATTTCAAATCTGAGAGCGTAAATTTCTTGATGTCGCCCAGCCCCAGTTGCGACCAGATGCGGGCAGTCGAATCCGGAATGACGGGGTGCGCCAAGGCGGTTACGATCCTCAACGCTTCTGCACTCGTATAAAGGATGGTCGCGAGGCGTGCTCGGCTCCCTTCATCCTGCTTCTCCCCGAGGGCCCACGGTTCGTTCTCCACGATGTACTTGTCAACGGAGGCTACCAGTCCCCATGCGACTTCGAGCGCCTTTGAGAACTGGTATTGATCGAATAAAGCGCTGCTTTCGGCAATCGCTTTTCGCGCCGCTGCGGCAATTGTGTCGTCCGCTGCCGTGTGGGCCGCCGTATGCGACGGGTAGGGTATCTCACCCTTGAAATAACGAGTGATCATCGTGAGTGTCCGGCTGGCAAGGTTGCCCAGTCCGTTCGCCAAATCGGCGTTGTAACGCTGGACAACGGCATCGAAGCTGAACGAACCATCTTGTCCGAAAACAATCTCGCGCAGCAGAAAGTAGCGCAGCGCATCGGAACCTAAAACTTCCAGGATTGTCTCCGTGCGCACGATGTTTCCTCGCGACTTCGACATCTTGTTTTCTTCGAAGAGCAGCCAACCGTGCGCGACGATCCCTTTTGGAAGAGGTAATCCTGCGGCCATCAGAAAAGCGGGCCAATAGACGCAATGGAAGCGGACAATCTCTTTGCCGATCATCTGAACATCAGCTGGCCAATATTTGTCGAATTTTGTTGTGTCGGAGGAGCCGTAACCGAGTGCCGTAATGTAGTTGGTGAGTGCATCGAGCCAGACGTAGATCACGTGCTTCGGATCATCCGGCACAGGAATGCCCCACGAGAAGGTCGATCGGCTAATCGAGAGATCGCGCAGGCCTCCGCGCACAAACGACATTACTTCGTTTCGTCGCGTTTCCGGACGGATGAAGTCCGGTTGGTCGTTATAGAGAGCCAGAAGTTTGTCCTGAAACGCCGAAAGTTTGAAGAAGTAGTTTTCCTCGTGAACCGTTTCCGTTGGCCGGCCGCATTCCGGACACGGGGCGCCGGGACCGACCGCATCAACGTACAGCTCGTCGTATACACAGTATTGTCCCGTGTACGTTCCCTTGTAGATGTAACCGTTGTCGCGGATCTTTCGAAAAAGCGCCTGTGCGCCGTTTTTGTGTCGATCGGATGTGGTCCGAATGAAGTCGTCGTACGTCAAACCCATGCGGTCCCAGAGCGCCCGAAACTGGGCTGAGATCTCGTCGGCGAACTCCTGGGGAGTCTTACCAGAGGCTTCGACCGCGCGTTCAATCTTCTGCCCGTGTTCATCCGTCCCGGTTAGGAAGTAGGTATCCGATCCAAGCATGCGCTGGCGTCGGGCGATCGCGTCGCACGCAATGGTGGTGTAGGCGTGTCCAATGTGAGGACGCGCGTTAACGTAGTAAATCGGGGTTGTGATGTAGAACTTCTTGCTCATTGATTTTCGCTAGTCAGCCGCGACGGCTCCAGATCTCAGATCGGCGACATCAATTCCAATGTGTTGCAAATGGTGAAGCATGTGTTCCAGGTAATCTTCGAAAACAAATTCAATGGTCAGGGGCTCTGAACCAGCAATCGTACACGTTCGTGACCGCGCAGATTCGGGGACGGCTTCGGCGGCTGCCGAGAGTTGTTGGTTAAGGGCGCGCCACAATTCAATCAGTTCACGCCATTCTCGCCGCTTGTAGCCATGCAAATCGACCCATGCTTGTTGTGCATAGCCGGGCATGGCAGGGGTGTCTTCAAGTTGGGCGCGAACGATCCGCTGATGATTGTTGGCAGCCGAATCGATCAGGTGTCCTAACTCTTCTCGCGCGGACCACTTGGAGGGCGAAGGCGCAATATCGGTGTCGCGGTTGGAAATTCTCTCGAGTCGATCCGGCACCTGCTTCACCAGCCTCTGCAGCAGCACTAGTCCTCGCATGGCTGAACCCTTCTCGCGACATACATCTGCACAGCTTCCTGCAGCACCTTCTTGAGCGGGACGTGATACTGGACCGCGATTCGCCGGCAGTCTTCGTATTCGGGTGTGTAGTTACTGATAGTTCCGTTCATGCTGGAGATTTTCATCCTGACTTCCCCCCATTGGGTCTCAACGCTTTCAAAACGCCGTGCCAAAGTCTGTCGACGTTCCTCGCGACGGCGCACTCCGAGAGTTGAAGTTTCCTGAAAAATGAGTTGCGTCAAACGCGAGGCGTGTTGTGGCGTTGACAGAACGGTCAGCAAAGTCCCAGGACGGTTTTTCTTCATCTGCACGGGTACTGAGAAAGCATCAAGCGCGCCCTCTTCGAACAGCTTTTCCAGTGTGTAGCCCACGACTTGCGGGCTCAGGTCGTCCAGATTAGCTTCGAGGACCACGACGGTGTCTTGCAGGGTTTTTGAGTCGGATTGTGCATCCGCTTCACCGACTGTCAGCCGCAGCACGTTCGGTTGTTCCGGAAAATCTCTCGTTCCCGCGCCGTAACCCATCTTCTCAATTTTGAGCGCTGGAAAACTCGCAAAGCGTGTCACTAATGTGTTCACGATGGCTGCGCCGGTCGGTGTTACCAGTTCGAGGTTCAGTCCCGAGGAATAAACCGGAGCGCCCTTCAGCAGCTCCATGGTGGCAGGAGCGGGAACCGGGAGGGTCCCGTGAGCGCACTTCACGGTGCCACCGCCTACGTTCAGCGGAGAACAGATCCACTCATCCACCTGCAAGGCCTCTACCCCAACCGATGCGCAGACGATATCGACCATCGCGTCCACTGCGCCGACCTCATGAAAATGGACTTTGTCGATCGACGTGTTGTGGATCTTTGCCTCCGCGTGCCCCAGCGCTTCAAAGATGGACACAGCGGTCTTCTTCGCGCTCTCGCCAATTTTTGCGACATCAATGATTTCGCGAATCTCCTTGAGGTGTCGTCCGTGAGAAGGGTTGGCAGTCTTGCCTGCTGGCGATCCGTGTGCCTGAGCACCCGAATTGTCATCGTGCCCATGCTCAATATGGTGCTTTTGCACGCCAGCGTCGTTCTGCTTCCAGTAAACCTCGCGGGGTAAATCCCTTTCGCCGTGCGAGAATACGTCTACTTTTGTGGCCGCGATGCCATTCCGGACGACCCTTGACACCTCCAGCCGCGCGTCGATGTTCAAGGCCGTCACGGTTTGCGCCAGCAACGTCGGAGAAACGCCGGCGTCCACGATGGCGCCTAGAAACATGTCGCCACTTACCCCGGAAAAGCAATCGAGATACGCTATGCGCATGAGAAACCGTCCGTCGGGCTTTCCCTTTACCTACGCACGAGCTGTTAGCGCAGGACAATTCGGCTGATCAAAGTCTAATTTTCATCATAGGGAAGGTGGCATCGGTCGTCAAACCTCGGCCCGGTGCGCGATTTGCTACAATCACTAGTTTATTCAATCAGTTAGAGGCCCTCTTGTACCGTCATCTGCAACACAGACTCGCGAACGCGATCCAGGATTTCCTCCGCCGTACCTACGATCTTGATCTAACGAAATTTGCCATCGAACAACCACCGAAGGTTGAAATGGGCGAGTACGCCTTGCCGCTAGCCTTCGAACTGGCAATGAAACTCCGCAAGGCCCCGCGGAAAATTGCCGAGGAGATGGTCGCGGGAATCGGCCAGATTCCTGGTTTTGATCGGCTCGACGTAGCCGGTGCGGGCTACATCAACGCACGAGTCGACCGTGCCGCGGTCGCGACTGCGCTTGCTTCCGACGAAAACCCGGGCGCGCCCACTCCCAGCGGCAAGATCCTCGTCGAGCACTCGAGTATTAACCCCAACAAGGCCGCGCACATCGGACATCTTCGCAATGCCATCTTGGGCGATACGTTCGTAAGATTGCTGCGCTTCAGCGGCAGGGAAGTTGACGTCCAGAATTACATCGATAACACCGGAGTTCAGGTAGCGGATGTAGTAGTCGGCTTTCTCTCTATTGAGAAGATAGCTCGTGCCGAAATTGCAGAGCTCGCCGGCCGTCCGCATTTCGACTTCCTATGTTGGGATATCTATGCTCGCGTCTCGCAATGGTACGACGAGGACAAACAAAATCTGCAAGTCCGTTTGAAAACGCTCCACGAGATCGAAGAAGGCAACAACGAGACATCGGCGATAGCCGACCTGATTTCGACCGCTGTGCTGCGCCGCCATTTGGAAACAATGGACCGGCTCGATATCGAATACGATTTTCTTCCCCGCGAAAGCGAAATTCTGCATCTGCATTTTTGGGATTCGGCATTTACAAAGCTGAAGCAAGCGGGCGTGCTGACCTACGTTAACGACGGTAAAAACAAAGGATGTTGGGTCATGCGACGCGCGGGCACCAACCAAGTCTCTCCCGCAAGCGCGGAGAACGCGGACCAAGACAAAGTGGCGGAAGAAGACCAGAAAGTGATCGTCCGATCCAATGGCACCGTGGGCTACGTCGGGAAAGACATTGCCTACCACATGTGGAAATTTGGCTTACTGGGGCGAGATTTCGCTTATCGCAAGTTCTATCTTTATCCGAACCAGCACCAGTGCTGGATATCGGCGACTGAAGGAGAAAAAGACCATCCTCACTTCGGCGATGTCGCAGAAATCTACAACGTCATCGATGCGCGTCAATCGGAAGCACAGAGCACGGTGATCGATGCTCTTCGCGGGTTAGGCTACAACGCGCAAGCGGATCACTACACGCATTTCTCCTACGAGATGGTGGCGCTCACCCCACGCTGCGCGGCTGAACTCGGATACATGCTTTCCGAGGAAGATCAGGCGCGCTCCTACATCGAGGTTTCAGGACGCAAGGGGTTTGGAGTCAAGGCAGACGATCTTCTTGATCGGCTAATCGCATCTGCGAGGGAACAAGTCGACACTCGGCACCCTGAATTGAGTGAGGATGAACGCAACTCCATCGCAACGCAGATAGCGATCGGCGCTTTGCGATACTTCATGCTGAAGTATACGAAGCCCTCAGTAATAGCTTTTGACTTCAGGGATGCACTCAGCTTCGAGGGAGAAACGGGACCATACGTACAATATGCCGCTGTTCGCGCGACAAACATTTTTAGAAAGGGCGGGTATGATCCCGACACACTCCGCTCGGCGAGCGTCGATTTCGAAAAATACCTATCCGGCGAGCCTGGCAACGAAATCTGGGAACTGTGGCTGGCGTCAGCCAAGACAACGCAAGTTGTCGATCAATGTATTGCGACGACGGAGCCGGCTTACTTAGCCAAACATGCTTTTCAGCTCGCACAGGCCTTCAACATTTTCTACCACCGTCACCCTATCCTCAATGAACCCGACCCCCAGAAGAAGGTATTCCTGTTAGTGAGCACTGCCGTGGTACGCCGCGAGCTGATTCGAGTTCTCCGCCTCATGGGAATTACCGTCCCATCTGTAATGTAGCGGGAACACTCGGGACCTCAATGGGTTAAGTGGAACTGCAACGTGGACCCCCATATCTGCATCCAATCGTTAGATAAGAAAAGTGGTGAAACACATGAAGAAATCGTTGCTTTTGCTTTCCGCAGTGTGCCTTTTGGCCGGCACGATGCTCGCTTCGCCAATGACTTTTCCAGGCACCATTGCGAATGCACGTTACGTCTACGTGACTAGTTACGATGGGGATCAGTACAACCCTTCGCTTCTGCCGGATGATCGTCAGGCCATCTCGAGCGTTCAGGACTCGATTCAAAAATGGGGCAAGATGGTAGTCGTATACCGTCCGCAAGATGCCGATGTGGTGTTAATGGTTCAATCGCGCCCTTCAGAAGACCTGTTAGCGGTTTATGACGCTAAAGGGTGGCCAAGAACGAACTTTCTGTGGCGCACAATGGGCCGTCAGGGGCTGCAGCAAGGCGAAACGCCCCTCGTAACCCATTTCCAAAAAGCGTTTGATGCTTTGAAGAAGTAGCTTCGAAGTTGCGTTTCGCGCGGCAGCGCCGTACGGACGGTCGGATGAGAACCTGCACCGCCGTCCCGATGCTGCCGCGCTGTGTTTCTGCCGATTTCACTGGCAGGCGGCAGTGAGGACTCGACTGCTTTATCCCCCGCACTTCTCTTGCAGTCACAGCGATACTGTATAAAATTTCTATTGTGTGTAGCGGCTTTGCTCGGCCCGCGCTCGTGAACATTTCTTGCAATGTTCGCAAGACATTGATAACGCACGAGATATCTCAACAGGGCTCGACGGTTAATTGGCAAGTCCCTTGCTTTATTCATCGGTGACAGGCTTTGTAAGATCCGAAGTTCTAATGACTGCCGCAAATACAAGATCGATTGTGACTACAAGGAGCTCCCTTACGATGAACCGCACTTCGTTAACACTGGTTCTTGTCGCTGCTACATTTGCCTCGGTAGGTTGCACAACCAAGAACTACGTCCGCCAAGAAACCACCCCGCTCATCAACAAGACCAATGAGCTGGATGACCTGACTGCTAAGAATTCCAAAGAAATCAAAGACGTCGACGCGCGCGCACAGGCCGCCATCCAAGCCGTACAAGCGAAGGCCACTGACGTCGATACGAAGGCCTTGGCTGCTGGAAAGAGCGCCGACGAAGCCCAGACCCTCGCAAACAATGCAGTCAACCGCGTGGACTCCCTGTCGAGTGCCGTAGCCAACCTGGATAACTATCGTCCGATCGCTGAGACCTCGGTGCACTTTGGCTTCAATAAAGACAACCTCACCAAGAAAGCCAAGGAAGCCTTGGATCAGATGGCGACGGATATCACCAACGCCAAGGGATACATCATCACGGTCGAAGGTGGAACGGATTCGGTCGGTAGCTCGTCCTACAACTATGACCTCAGCCAACGCCGCGCGGATGCAGTCATTCAATACCTGGCATCGCAGCACAGCGTGCCGGCCCACAAGATCTATCTGATTGGGCTTGGCAAGGACAAGCCGGTTGAGTCCAACAAGACTGCAGATGGTCGCGCGAAGAATCGGCGCGTTGATGTTCGGCTAATGACGAACACCTCGGCTGGCGCGACAACCCCGGCAGGCACGACCGCTCCGTCGGAAACGCCGTCGACCACAACGCCGGCTCCGACCAATCCGCCGTCTTCGATGTAAATAACTTTTTTCCCTCCTCCCCGGAGGACTTCGCCAAGCGGGCCGCTCCCCCCAGAGTGGCCTGTTTTTTTGGTCGTGCAATTTAGAGATGTGGCATCCGCGCTCGCATAACTTCACAGGGCTCGGCGCTTCGCCGAGAGTTATCAGCCGGGGCCCAGGACATGGACCTGGGATCCCCAGCTGGACAACGTGCGGACCCCGCTTCCGTGATGGGAGGAATCCTGGAGTCGCGCAGCTGCCAACTCAATAGACGGTGCTCGAAATCAAAAGCAATCCAGTCAAAAAATTGTGGAGAGACGCCCAGCAGTCCGTCGATGATTTCTGGCGCGGCTGGATCCTCAGCCATGTACACCCATTCATGGCGGAGCTCGCTATTGCCCAACATTGCAGTAGGCATCGGAACGCGCGTCATGACTAGCTCTCCGCCAAGGTTGAACTTGTTATGTTGAACCTTGGCAGCAGGCGACAGAATGTCGATGTGTTTGCGGAAGAAAACAATGTCGGCGGCCCCGGTATCCACTATCAGGCGGAGAGGCTGATTGCCAACGATCAATGCCACGCTGGCCATGGGCTGCTCGTTGCCCAGGTTCGTAGCAGTAAGTGACAGCGCGGGGCTGCCGAACAAAATTGTGTTGTCACTGTAACGGATCGTGAAGCTACTCTGCCTCAGGACATCGAGACCGATCAGCGCGTCTACTCGCACACCAACTTCTTTTTCCAAGCCGGTCAAGTCGCGCGCGACAACCAGAACATTTTTCATTCGAATTGGTCCAAGCGTAAGGCTGTCGAGAGACATCTCCGTGGTGTCAATGTCATGCATCAACGCGTGAATCGTTCTCGTTGAGCCTGACAGTCCCAGAGATTGCGCGACTCGCAGGTTGATCATGGTGGGCGAAACTCCCGTATCAATAACAAAGTTTTGTTTAGGCAAGTTTGCAAGGGAGCCTTCGACCACAATGAAATGACCTCTATAGACCCGAAAAGGAACGCTGCTCGCATCACCCTTGGCGAAAGCGCTCGAAGCGAACAACAAGACAACGACAACAGAGAATATTGGACGCCACATACGCTGCCTCCGCTGGCATATACGTTTGTGCGCGCTGTCGGTGAATGGATTCCGGGTGGAGAGTTGCTCCTCAAAAGGTGCCCTCGTTAAAACACATGCGGGATACGTCGGGCGACTCGTGAACATGCATGGAGAAAGCTGCGTACCTATGGCGGATAGGAACGTCCAACGCTCTGAGGATGGTTGTGGAACCGAAAGTTGCCCAAAACGTCTTGTCCTTTGGAGCCTTCGAGGCAGACTTAAGTACGGGAGAACTTCGCAAGAACGGTATTTTCGTTCATTTGCAGGAGCAACCTTTTCAGGTGTTGAAGGTCTTGCTCGAACATCCCCGTGAACTCATTTCGCGAGAGCAATTGCGGGCTGCAGTTTGGCCTCAAAACACATTCGTTGATTTTGACCACGCTTTGAACACCGCGGTCAAGAAGATCCGCCATGCTCTCGACGATGATGCGCTGTCCCCTAAGTTCGTACAAACGATCCCGCGTCGCGGGTACCGGTTCATCGCTGAAGTTCAGCCACGAGCACTGAATACTTCGCCCGGGCTCGCCCGTCGATCGCTTGATGCTAAGAACCGTTGGGCAGTGGCGGCGATATTGGTGCTCTCATCAGTCGCAATTTTTGCTGGGTTGGTCAAATCGGCCAAGGATCATCATCCGTCGGCAAACAGAGTTTCGGTTGTCGTTCTTCCCGTTGAGAATCTTAGTGGCAGTGCGGAATTCAATCGCCTTGCTGACGACCTGACCGAAGAGGCGATCTCCAGACTTAGTACATTGAACCCCGAACAGTTTGGAATCACCGCCCGGACAACGGCTGTGCACTATCGAAACTCTCAAAAAACCGCGGCCGAAATTGGCCGAGAACTGCAGGTCGACTATATCGTTGAGGGATGTCTTCGAGCCGACGGCGACCACATCAAGGTCACTGGACAGATTGTCCGGACTAGCGACCAAAGCTATATTTGGACTCACAGTTTCGATTTACGGGAGACCGATCAGAGCACGTTAGACATGTTTGGTACTGCCATCGTCGAACAGATTCAAAAAAGCATGCCTCAGAATTAGGGCCAAGAGACTGTCATTCCAGTACACTCGATGCGCGTTCCGGCGCTACAATGAATAGGCATGCGCGTCCTGTTTTTTACACTGCTTCTGTCGTTCCTGTTAGGCGCATACGCATTGCCTCAGGATGCTCCCACCGCTCCCGGACCGGGTGAAAATCAACAGGTTCCTCGCTCCGATCGAAACGCAGAGGCGGAGGAGAGTTCCAGCCGCGATACCAAGATCGATATCACGCCACCGAAGGACGATGCCAAGAACCATCCCAACAGTGCTTCTGCCATGGAAGCGGTGGAAGAACAGCCGTCGGCCGATGGAGTGCAAGAATTTCGTCCGTGGAACCCGATGAAAGCGTTGAAGGACATTGAAGTCGGCGACTTCTATTACAAGCGAAAAAACTATCGGGCCGCGTTGGATCGTTACAAGGAAGCCCTCTACTATAAAAATAACGACGCGGTGGCTACCTTTCGTGTCGCGCAGTGTCAGGAAAAGCTTGGGTCAACCGCTGAGGCGCGCACGAACTTCGAAGCCTATTTGCGAATATTGCCGGAAGGGCCATTCGCCCTGGACGCGCAAAAAGCCATCGATCGCCTGAGTGGCGCGCCGGACGGCTTGTCAGGAAAAAAGAACTAGAGCCCGTGACTTAGCTGGAAGTGGCGTGCTCATGCAGGGGCGAGAGTCGATCAAAGGATGCGCTTGTTGTGAGCGCCTCCGGAGTAGCTAAGTATTCGTAACTTTCAAAGTGCACTGCTATCGCAGACTTCGTCTTCCCGTCCGGCTGCGTCACGCGTAAGACGCGTCCTTTGCATCGGACTCGCATCTTCTCACCAAGCGTGATTTCAGAGGGCATGGTCAACGTCAGTTCCACAGGGGCACCTTCAGTCAGAAGTGATTCGACATAAAGGTACGCACCGCGTGCACTGAGATTTTCGGTGCAGCCAGCGACATCCAGTCCCTCTCCGACGACACGGATGACAACCGGGAGGTGATATTCAAAACGTTGCCCGACGCGGCGTTCCACTTGAACCTGATCCGTACCCATGGAATCCTCCGACATTCAGACTCGTTGCCAGGAGGGCTTAAGAGAAACCCCGAGCGGAAGAAACACTTCCTGGAGACGAGCGGTGAAACTGTATCCTACATGAAGAGGATTAGAAAGTTGCAAGTTAGTGAATACCTGTGGAAGACTTCCCCAACTGGCAACCCTTTCAAAAGTGGCCTGTGGAGCAGTATCTCGGCCGTAGCATTCGGAATGAGACCCAGAGCGGTTTCGCAACATCCAATACAGCAGATTCCGTGAACGATTCAAATACGACAGTCGAACCGTCCCATCAAGAAGCCCCGCCTATTTCTGCTGGAACCGGCAGCCGGTGGAGTGTGGCTTTACGCGCCCTCGATCATCGCAACTTCCAACTATTCTTTGGCGGACAGCTGATTTCACTGGTCGGCACGTGGATGCAGAGCGTAGCCCAGGCGTGGCTGGTTTATCGAATTACCGACTCGTCTCTACTGCTTGGTTCCGTAGGTTTCGCAAGTCAGATCCCGGTATTTTTAGTCGCCCCGTTGGGGGGCGCCGTTGCTGACCGATTTAATCGGCAGCGAATTGTCATTGCAACTCAAGTTGCGTCCATGATTCTCGCCCTGGTGCTCTCTGTCCTCACGCTGACGGGGTGGATACAAAAAGGGCGTGTATGGCCGGTGTTTGTGCTCGCGGCGTTACTCGGCATTGTCAATGCGTTCGATATTCCCGGCCGGCAATCTTTCCTCGTTGACATGGTGGGCAAAGAAGATTTGATGAACGCGATCGCATTGAACTCTTCCATGTTCAACGGTGCGCGAATCATCGGACCTGCCATCGCCGGCATTGTGGTTGCAAGAATTGGTGAAGGTTGGTGTTTCTTCGCGAATGGAATTAGCTACATCGCGGTAATTATTGGGCTGCTGCTGATGAACGTGCACTGTCCTCCACGCTCGAAATCAAATTCACCTTTGGCAGATATCGTGGAGGGATTTCGGTTTGCGAGCGAAACGGGGCCAATCCGCGCCCTGTTGCTTTTGTTAGGTCTGGTAAGCCTGGTCGGAATGCCCTACACGGTGCTAATGCCTGTTTTCGCAGATCGAATTTTGCAAGGAGGAGCGAGAGGCCTCGGCATTTTGATGGGGTTCACTGGAATTGGCGCCTTGCTGGGTGCTGTCACGCTTGCCCTGCGTTCCGGCGTAAAAGGCTTAGGCAGGCTAATTGTCATCACCTGTGCAAGTTTCGGAGTGAGTCTCTTCTTTTTCTCTTTCTCTCGCAATTTCTGGCTTTCCGCCATTCTCTTGTTGCCAGTGGGCTTCTCGATGATGCTGCAGATGGCCAGCTCTAATACCTTGATTCAAACCATGGTGCCAGATGTGCTCCGCGGACGCGTAATGGCACTCTACTCGATGATGTTTATGGGCATGGCCCCGTTCGGTGCGTTGCTCGGAGGCGCTATGGCGGACAGAGTCGGCGCACCGATCACTGTCGCCGTCGGAGCCGTCGCCTCGATAATCGGTGCCACCCTGTTCGGATTGAACCTTCCAAAAATTCGTACGGAAGCGCGCCAGCTGATTATTGCCCAGTCGGTGGCGGGAGGGGAACCGTCAGAAGAAACATCGAGTGCGAGTGTGCTTGCTGCAAAGCAATAGCCCGTACTACTCTTGTGAATAGAGAACCTGTTCCTGCTCGATCTCAGAGCTCTGCGATGCTACTGGCTTCGCAGCCAATCCGTATTCGTATCCCACATCAAATGCCTTCACGTTCAACTCACGGAAGTGTGCTGGGACTGACTCTGCAACGGCGTTTCGCATTGCATCCGGATCGAGAAGCTTCGTGACAGCGGTGAAAAAACCGACCATCACAATGTTGAGAACCATGCGCTTTCCAAGTTGCTCAGCAAGTCGGGTTGCGGGCACGCTGTAGACACGGATTTCGTGTGGAACGTCAGTAACGCGAACGAGATCTTGTTCGACGATCAACACGCCACCATCTTTCAGTTCGTGAATAAACTTGCCGTACGCTTCTTGCGACATCGCGATCATGATGTCTGGCTGAGTAACGTATGGATAGAGAATGGGGGCATCCGACAGGATTAACTGTGCACTACACGCGCCGCCACGTGCTTCCGGGCCAAAGTTCTGGGTCATCGTCGCAAACGCTGATTGATAAATCGATGCCGCCTTCCCAATCACGATAGCCGATAGAATGACACCCTGTCCGCCGAATCCGGCAATGCGCACCTCCGTTAGCCGCATACCGCCTCCGTGCCATCAACATATCGCTCGCCGAGCGACTCATGCAGTTGAGCTCGCAGGAGTGTTTGGTAGTCGGGGCGGTCACGATCCACAAATTTGCCTACGATAATTTCGCCGGTCATGGTCAGGCCCACATCCCCGGTTGGCGCCCCGTGGCGCACCTTACTTTTTTCCTTGTAGTACTTCATCGTGTCCAGCCCGTCTCCTAACTTGTTGCGGCGTTGGTAGAGCGTGGGACAAGGCGAAATTACCTCGATGAACGAGAAGCCTTTTTTCTGAAACGCTTCGCTGATCGACCGTGCCAACTGGCGCACGTGAAAAGTTGTCCAGCGCGCCACATAAATGGCGCCGGCAGCCTCAACCAAATGGGGAAGGTTAAATGCCGGTTCGCAAGTTCCGTAAGGCGAAGTCGAGGTTACGGCACGACCAGGAGTGGTTGGAGCAGTCTGCCCGCCTGTCATCGCATAAATCAGGTTGTTCACGCAAATTACTTTCAGGTCGATGTTTCGACGGGCCGCGTGAATCAGATGGTTTCCACCGATGGCGGACAAATCGCCATCCCCCGAATACACAACGACGTTGAGCTTAGGGTTCGCAAGTTTCAAGCCCGTGGCAAACGGTATCGCTCTGCCGTGGGTCGTGTGAAAGGAATCCAGTTTCATGTAGCCGGCGACGCGCCCCGTGCAGCCAATCCCGGAGACGAGGGCCAGCGAATCCAGATCCACTTTCGACTCGATCAAAGCGCGCGTGAAGCAGTTGACCGTCGTTCCAATCCCACATCCGGGACACCAGATGTGAGGCATTCGGTCAGTTCGGAGAAATGGTTCCACGGGATTGACGACTAGATTCATTGACCGGCCTCGACGATGACCTTCAGGATGTCTTCCGGACGATGCACGCTGCCGCCCGCGTGGGGAACGAGGTGTGTTCTGGCTAATCCAGCTGCGGACCGTTCCACTTCTCGCACCATCTGCCCCAGATTTAATTCAGGTACTACGAACGCCTTAATCCTGGCGGCGATTTCGCGTATGCGCGTTTCGGGGAATGGCCAGACGGTGATCATGCGGAACTTGCCGACTTTCAGGCCGCGAGCATTAGCGATGTCAATTGCTCTTTGCGCGACCCGGGAGGTGATTCCATAGGAAACGACAACGATATCCGCGTCTTCGACGCCTTCTTCCTCATACATCGCGATGCGGTCAGAAGAGTCGCGAACTTTGTTCTGTAGCCGCCGCACCAGCACATCCTGTGTCTGCGGCGTCATATTCGGATATCCGCGCTCGTCGTGCGTAAGCCCAGTTACGTGAAATTTGTATCCCTCGCCTGCGTGTGCCATCTCCGGCACGAGGTCGCCGTTTGTTCCATATGGGAGATAATCTTCGAAGGATTTGCGCGTATGTTTGCGGGGAACCACCTCTATCTCGCTCGCCTCCGGGATCACCACCTTCTCAGTCATGTGTCCCACAACCTCATCCATCATGAACATGACTGGTACGCGGAACTCCTCAGCAAAGTTGAAGGCCTTGATGGTTAGATCGAAGCATTCCTGCGGCGAATTCGGGCACAGCGCGATAATTTCGTAATCCCCATGCGATCCCCAGCGCGCCTGCATCATGTCTGCTTGTGCAGGAAGAGTTGGCAGCCCGGTTGACGGCCCTCCGCGCTGCACGTCAACAAACACGCAGGGCGTCTCTGTCATCGCCGCGTACCCGATGTGTTCCATCATCAGGGAAAAGCCCGGGCCCGACGTCACTGTAAACGCTTTTGCGCCGCCCCAGACCGCGCCTTGTAAAGTGATTGACGCGGCCAGTTCGTCTTCCATCTGGATAAAACTCCCGCCGACCAACGGTACGCGTGACGCAAAACGTTCGACGATCTCAGTCGACGGCGTAATTGGATAACCTGCGGCGAACCGCGCCCCGGCGGCCAATGCGCCTTCACAACAGGCATGGTCGCCGTCGATGAAATGAGTTCCAGTCAACACTCCTCGCGGATCGGCCTTCACTCGTCGCCTCCCGATGGCTTTTTTTCTGGACTTGGGAACCGATAGCCGTAGATCGCGAAGTCGGGGCAATACATCCCGCACAAGTCACATCCGCTGCATTTTTCAAGTGCGACTACGTGAGGTGGGTGATAGCCCTTGGCGTTGAACGCGGAAGAAAGCTCTAACACGTGTGTTGGACAGAATTCCACGCAGAAACCACATGCCTTGCAGCGCTCGACGACAATTGAAACTCGCCCTTTAGCAGCCACTGGAACCCCGTCCCGGAAATATCCGATCTTCCGCCTTGAGTGGAATTATCCGTTGGCGTATCGCAGCAGGGTGTGACGCGGGTCACGGGTATCTGTGAGGTGCAGGGCCCCCAGAAGCTCGCCCAAAGAAAAAGGGCGGTCCCATGATAAGCGGACCGCCCGGCAATGAAGCTGCTCAAACTAGAACGTCAAGCTGGCCTTGATCTGGACAAGCCGTGGAGACGCGTCTCCTCCGAGGAATGAGCCCAGAATGCTGGTCGGTGTGTTCACTGTCCCAATGATGCTTCCAAACTGTCCAGTATTGGCGATGTCGTTCACCGGCTGATCAAAGTTTGGATGGTTAAACAGGTTAAAGAACTGTGCACCTACGCTGAACTTCGCAGATTCCCAGCGCGGTACGCGGAAGTTCTTCATCAGCGACATGTCCGTGTCGAAGTATTTCGGACCGTAAAATTGGTTCCGTCGCTGATTTCCGAACGCGGTGTCGGCGGACGAGAACATTGCCGAGGTCAGGCATGCTGTCGATACGGCCTCCGACCCACAGGATGATGGCGCGCCGCCAAGATAATTCGCAAAGACGAAAGCTCCGGCGCCGTTTAACGCGCCGCCGAAGTTATTCGCTCCAAGCGTTCCAGTTGCATTGCCGTCAATCACGGTGAACGGAAGCCCGCTACGCGCGAAGATGGTGCCCGAGACCGTCCAGTCAGCCAGCACGCCCTTCCATCCCGAGATCTTCGGAGTGGTCCAGACATAGTTCAGGCTGAAGTAATGTCGCGAGTCGTAATCGGCGTTGCCGTAGTTGAAGGCGCGCAAGTTGAATGGATCTTGCGGCGTAAGAATGCTCTGGTTGGTTGCGAAGTTATACTGAAGGAAGCCTGCATTGGAGATTTCATCCAGTGCGTGGCTCCACGTATAGTTCGCCTGCACCTGCAAAGACGAGAATTGATGTCTCGCTGAGATGGTCAGGCCGTTGTAGTTTGACACGCCAACCGTTCCTACCTCGGTGATCGTGCCAAACCGCGGGTCGATTGCAGTGGCTGGCAGTGTACCGAATCCGAATGCGTTGAGCCCGGCATTTTGCACCGCCTCATGAATTCCATGGTTGCCCACGTAGTTCAATGACAGCGTAGTATTCTTGCCGAAACCCTGCTGGAATTCCAGGTTCCACTCCTGATACTGCGGAGATTGGATGGAATGCGCTGCGTTGTAGAACGATGGCGTTACAAACAGCGGGTTCTCCGCCTGGATTTCTGCCAGTGTTTGACCACTCGCAAATCCCTGCACAAAGGAGGCGTTTGCTGCCGCGGCTTGTGCAGCCTGGTTGTTCGCAACGTTGGGTGAAAGAGGCGCGGCGCCCGCAGCGCCCACCACAAATTGGTTGTTCAGCGGAGAGTTGTTCAGAAAGCTGTCCGCCACCGTCGCAGGGAAAGCATCGGTGAAAATGCCGATGCCGCCGCGAATTACCGTGTTCGTGCCGGCTCCAAATGGAGACCACGCGAAGCCAAATCGCGGGCCCCAATTGATCGCATCGTAGTTCTCCAGTGCCTGATGACGTCCTGTTTGAATCGCAGCATTGTAAGGCTCGTCAGGATTGTGAGAGATGTTCAGGAACGAATTGTTGAGTTGCGCGAAGCAGTCTGTTTGGCAGACCGGGTTCGAGTTGTGATCCGCGCGAAGCGAGAAAGTCAACCGCAAGTTGGGCCGAATCGACCATTCGTCTTGTGCGTAAAGTCCCAATGCATAAACCGCAATGGGTTGAGTCGGACGGACGGAGAAGTTCTGCACATAATTCGCGCTGTTGCCCGCGAAAAATGTTCCCAGATCCTCGCCAAAGCTTTCGCCAATCGTTCCGATTCCGGGCGAGTAATCAGTTACGTTGTTGCGACGGAAGTTCACTCCAAATTTGAGTGCGTGGTTTCCCTTCTGCCATGAGAAGTCGTCCACGAGACCGTACTGCGTAACGTTGCGTCCTTGGGGCCAAAGGTTCAGATCGCGACCGAGCGATGAGAACGTATTGCCGTTGAATGCAACCCGGAAGGGAATCAAGTCCGTCGCAGCAGTGAGGTCGGCAGGGGCGAAGAGAGCGCTGTACCAACTTCCCGAGACGATGAACTGATTGACCTTGTTCGTCCCGAACGTATGCGTCTCTTGCAACTGGCCTTCGTACTGCGGCTGGTTGCTGACCGCGTTGAATGCAGGGTTGATTGGGTCTGTATAGCTTGCCTGCAGTCCATGATCGGTTCGGAAGTGAGCAAACAAACGGTCGTTGCTGCCCAGATTCTGGTCGAGCCGGCCGGTGACCAACCATTCGGTCGTCAAGTTTCCAGCGGTCGATTGGAAGTGCAAAGCGCAAGGTTGAGAGATTCCCAGTCCACTCAGCGGATCCGTGAATCCGTTGCATCCGGTCGGATCAGCGCTATCAGATCCGAAAGGCACAGCTCGATCCGCACCTGGAGCATTGTTATACAAAGAGAACATCTGGTTGTAGAACGGCACGGAGTCCGGACTCGTTGCAGCCAGATTTGCGAGCGTCGCCGTTTGAAACTGCGGGCTTGGGATGTTCGTATTTACGCTGGTTGGCAGCACGACACGCAACCCTTCGAAGTCCACGAAGAAAAACGTCTTGTCTTTCTTGATGGGACCGCCAAAAGACGCAGCCCACTGATTGGCGTTGTCAAACGGCCGCGGTGTTCCACTCTGATTGTTGAAGTAGTTGTTTGCATTCATCGCCCGGCCGTTCCACCAGTAGTTCGCGTTTCCGTGGAACGAGTTGGATCCGGCCTTCGTGACGTAGTTAACGTTTGCTCCTGCCAAGCCCCCGTACTGGCCGGAATATCCGTTATTGACGACCGTGGCTTCATTCACGTCGTTCTGACCGAGAAGAAGGTTCGTCGCGCCCGAGTTGTTCAGGTTCAAGAACGGATCGTTTTCGTTCATACCGTTCACCGTGAACAAATTGGAAGTGGCGGGAAGGCCATACGTTGCGCTGCCGCCGTAACCCGCTTGCGTATTCATCACTGCGCCTGGCGCGGTCTGCACAATGTAGCTGAGATCGTTTCCGGGGTTAGGGACGAGCGCAATCTGATCCGTGGTGAAGGTTGTGGACAGATTCGCATTTTCCGACTGAACGGTGCTGCCCTCGCCGGTGACTTCCACGATCTGCTCAGTGGTGCCGAGAGTGAGTTGGAAACTGAGCGTACTGGCCTGTCCGATGCTTACTGTGGTCTGGCGCTGTGTCGATTGAAAGTTCTTCGCGCTTGCCGAAACGGTGTAAGTGCCCGGCGAAAGCAAAGAAAATCGATACGCGCCCTGAGCGTTCGTATTCTGCGTCTGGGTCGTTCCGGTCTCGGCATTCTTTGCCGTGACGGTCGCGTTCGCGACCACCGCTCCGGTTGGATCCGTTACAACGCCCGTGATGTCTCCGGAGGTTAAAGATTGTGCTGCTGCGGGCATCACGAGAATTGCGGACAATGCCAGCATGATCGCGCTGAACAGAAAGCGCTTCGTACTCATAGGTCAACTTCCTTTCACAGAAATATGGATTGGCACTTGATCGGTGCTCTCGGTGAAAACACTGAACCAGTGAAATGAGTGAAGAAGAAAAAATGCGAGATGGTTATTGCTCAGGAGGAGCGCGCGTTCCGTGTTGCGGACTTGCAACGTCAATGCTCTGTGGCGCCGGCTCACGGGTGAGCATTGCGAACAGGGGTTGGTAATTAAGTAATGGCGCGCGGAGCTGTAGCGAAGCGACCGGAGGAGGCACTTTCCGCACCTCGCTCACATCGTCGTTCTCCATCACCTTCTTTGCGCCTTGCCTTGGTCCGTGAGTTCTTTCAGACAATCGTCTCGCTGATGCGAGGTCGTCCGACACAGAAATCACAGGGAAAAGCAGCGCAAGAAAACATCCGCCGGCTATGAGATAGCGGAACCGATACGAGAGCAGGGCTTTTGGGTGGGACTTCCAGAGCGACCAGAGAAAGGGCCCGAGAAAAATCCAGCTCAGTGAAAACCAAAAGCTGTTAAGGCACCACTCCATACAGATTGCTTTTCAACAGTGCAAGTTTGGTGCCAACAGTTCAGTCGCACACACGTCGGTTGCAAAAGGACTTAGCGAGTATGTCGTCTTACGACAATTCGGTAAAACATAACTTGACACAATCGCATTCCATAACACGGAGCTGCAACCTACGGCGTTGTCGATGCATCTACTCATTTGTGGGCGACGGTCGGGGTGTGCCGTGCAGCGCGCTAGTTGCCGCGTGTCGGCATGCCTATCGCGAGTAGAAACATTGCGCTTTTTCCTCGCGCATGCGGCGCGAAAAAATTGATGACGTCGTCGTCGTAGAAGGTGAGCCCGCTGGCCCCCAGTCGCTGAGCATACGACGCGAGATACATCCTGCCACCCAAGAGCCCGGCTTCGAGTTGTGCCGCGCGATACCCTCGATTTCCAAGGCGCGCGAGCAGATTATTGAGGTCCGTTAGAAAAAAAATATCAGCGGATGCGTCGGCCGGCAGATCCTGCTCTAATCCCAAGTATCCAACTTCCTCACGGAAATTCCCCTTCTTTAAAAGCTCCAACTGACCCTTGGCTCGATCGAAGTAGTACGCTCCCGCGGGCAAATTCGTTACGTCGTTGGCGACGACGTAGATGTCGTTCAAGAGGAGGCCGTAAGGTTCGAGAAAGTCAGCGCTAATGCCTCGAGTCGAACATTCGAGAATTGTGGACAACTGCTCAAATGTGATCGGACTACGTGAGAAGCGCCGTGTTGATCCACGCCGCTGAATTACTTGTTCGATCGAATCTGACGGAAGCGCATCTCCTGTCAACGACTTCAGCGGATGAGCCGCGCTCGCCGAGTCAGCTGGCTGAGAAACCGTTACCTTTGCCCATTTCCAAGCGATGATTTCTTCCTCCGCGAGGGAAGAGGACTGATGGATCAAGCGCATCGCGGGATAGTCCACTTCCTCTTTGGAGTAGGGCATGACGGCATGTGCAAGGGGTTCCAGACTTGCGTTGGACGTTGGCGCCGGATTAGCGGACCAGCCGATCGACACGAGTGAGAATGCCACTTCTTTCATCGTGTCGACATCGATCAAGCGATTGACATCGTCATCCGCAAACCCTTCAATCACGCGCGCGGGCAATCCCAATGAAGTACTCGTCGCAAGTAGATTCGCAAGAATTGTGCCGTTGTCCCATCCAAAATGCCGGTACGTTCTTGAACGATATTTCCAGGCATTTCTCCAATAGGTGCCCGTACAAATAATTGTCAGTGGAGCATGCGCCACGCTGGGTTCGTTGCCAGTGGCCTTCGTCAAAACGCTCCGGTAGTCACCCTCCCGCAAGAGTCGCAAGCCAAATTCTGCGGCACCGAAGTGATATACGCCGGCCGAAAGTCCCGGCAAATCGCCGCACACCACGTACAGTTCGATCTCGTAAAGAGCACCAGTGCAGGCCGCCGCTCGGAAGAAGACTTCGCTACCGGCAAACTTCTTGCTCTTCGTGACGCCTGCGGACAGAAACAGCAACTGCGCCAGCGCATCAAGGTCGGGAATTGCTTCGCCGCTCGGCACCATGGTTGGCGCGGAGATTGCGGACAGTGCCGCGACGCCGGTCTGCCGCAGGTCGCGTGGCAAACGCAAGACTTCCAGTGTGGGGTAAATCTTGAACAGCAGTGGCTTGTTCTGCCAATCCAGAAAATGGGGATGTGCCCGGATGCTTAGGTACGAATGCTTAGTGCCGTTGTGATACTTCAGCGTCGCATCGAGGTCACGATTTGCGCTCAACGAACCAACCCTTTTTTCTGGAGAAATTCTCGCGCCACCACCTGCACGTCGCGGTGTTCCCCATCCACTGCGTAGTTCAATGATTGCATTTCGGAATCAGAAATTGTACCGGCAAGCTCCTGAAGTGCCACGCCAATTTCGGGGTGCCGATCTAGAGTCTCCTTGCGGATCACCGGCACCGCTTCGTAGGGAGGGAAGTAGTCTCGATCGTCTTGAAGTACAAATAAGTCCAGCGCAGGAATCAGCCCATCGGTTGTGTTTCCAGCAATCAGATCAACTTGTTTGTCCTTCAAGGCGCGAGTCAACAGACCCAAGTCCATGATGCGTGGCTCTTCCGCAAAATGAAGCCCATATGTGGTGACGAGTCCTTTGTACCCGTCAGGACGCTCCATGAATTCGTAGCCAAACCCCGGTCGCCATTTCGGCGCGTAGATTGCGGCCTGCGACAACGTTTTCAATCCTAACGTTCTCGCGTCTTCGCCCCGTATTTCTATCGCGAAGGTATCGTTAAATCCAAAAGCTGGGCCAAGATCAAGATTGAATCTTGCACGATACCCCTGCCTGACCGCCTCATAAACCTGTTGAGGATTTGTTCCTGGTTTCTGCTTGAGCACTGCGGTAAGTGACGTTCCTGTGTACTCCGGATATATGTCAACCCGCCCGCCGACAATAGCCTGATGCGCGATGAAGGTTCCCGCAAGATAGAAGCGCCGTTCCACTTCAAGTTGCGTCTTCGCTTCCAACTGCTGCGCAATAATTTCCCCAAGAATTAGTTGCTCCGTAAAGTTTTTGCAGCCGACAACAATTCGATTGTGATGCTGCGAGGAGCAGCTAGAAAAAATCAGGAGTAAAGCGAGCGAGCAACCCAGCCATCGGGTTCTCATAAGATGCTCTCGATCCACCGCGTCATTGGGGAGTCAACCGTCGCTCCAGCCAGCCCAGGCCCCAATCAGCAAAAATCGCGAGCAGAGCGGCGGGTACTGCGCCTGCAAGTATGACTTGGTTGTTTACCATTGCGAGCCCACGGAAAATGAACTCCCCAAGACCACCCGCTCCAATCGCAGCAGCAATCGTTGCCAGCCCAATGCAGAGCACCGTCGCGACTCGAACACCAGCGAGAATCACGCCGAGAGCCAATGGCAGCTCTACTTGCAGCAGAAGTTGGCGATCGGTCATTCCCATCCCGCGCCCTGCTTCAACGACTGCTGGATCCACACCGCGAATGCCGGTATAGGTATTTCGAATCAATGGAAGAAGTGCGTACAACATAAGCGCGAGAATCGCCAGCCGATCCGCTCGCTCCCCAATCCAGGGTGCGGGAAGCAGGAAACCAAAAAGCGCCAGACTAGGTATTGTCTGAATAATGTTGGCGCTACCCAAAACAAGTTTATTGAGCCTTGGCACCCTGGTGACGAGAATCCCAAGCGGGATTCCGATCGCGACTGCCAACAGAATAGACCATCCCACGAGCCACAAGTGCTCACCGGTTAAGTCCAGAACCTGCCGACGGTTTTGAACGAGAAAGTGCCAAAAACTCACACGACCTCTTTTCGCGGAGGCTTGATTGCCTCCAACATGAAGTCGTTGCTGAATGCTTCCCGATAAGCTCTCACGAACTGATTGTCGGACTGCAGAAAGTCTTTTGGTGTATGAATCGCCACTAGCTTGCCCGAGTCCATCAGCGCGATTCGATCTGCGAGCAGCAGCGCTTCTCGAAAGTCATGGGTGACGAAGACCACTGTCTTGCGAAGTCGGCGATGAAGTTCCAGGAACTCACGCTGCAACTCAGCTCGCGTGATCGGGTCGAGTGCCGCAAATGGCTCGTCCATCAGCAGAATCGGGGGATCTGCAGCCAGTGCTCTTGCCACGCCGACGCGTTGACGCTGGCCGCCAGAAAGCTCTCGCGGATACTTTTTGGCAATATCCTTCGACAGGCCCACAAGTTCCATCAATTCCTTTGTGCGTGCCTGGATCTTTGCGGCCTCCCAACCCTCGATCGTTGGAACCAGCCCAATATTGCGTTCGATACTGAAGTGAGGAAAGAGTCCCGCCTCCTGGATGACGTATCCGATACCACGACGCAGTTTGATTACGTCCCATTCCGTCGTCACGCGTTTCTCCACGTGGACTTCGCCCCTGGTTGGAGTAAGCAAACGGTTGATGAGTTTCAAGCTGGTGGTTTTTCCAGAGCCGCTGCGGCCCAATAGGAGCAGCATTTCGCCCCACGGGATAGCCAGGCTCAGGTCGTGAACCATCTCTGGACTACCTGGGAGTCCGAAAGAGACATCACGAAACTCAATTGCAGGGCCATTCTGCATCACCACACTCGTTTCGGCCGGGAGTTGACGAACTGGAAAGCGTTATTGTGAACGGAATGCCGAGTCCGGAAGACCAGTAAGGCGAATGCCCGCATGTCCCTTGTGCCGAATGTTCATTCCGATCAACAAGGCAGTGATCTGTTCGACAATGCGCGAATTCTCAAGTTTGCCGCCATCAATTGCGCGTACCCCAGGGATAGTACTTGCGAGTTCCATTGCGACTTTCGTCGCATCGGGATTATCACTGCATACAATAATGTCGCACTCGACAGGATCATCGCCGTTCAGCAACTCTGCAGAGATGTTTTGAAACGCCGAGACAACTGACACACCCTCCGGTACCAGTTCTGCCGTTTGTTGCGCCGCCGATCCTTGCCAGACCCCCAACGTACGCGTAGCTCGGCCGCCTACACTGGCGGCCAAGGGGACGGTTGCATCAATCACGATGGTGCCTGTTTTCAACGCCGGCTTCAATTGTTTCAGCAGAGCAGCTTGGCCTTCGAAGGGAACGGTCAGCATAACCAGATCGGTTGCTGAGCATGCCGCAACATTCTCGGCGCCCCATATCTTTCCATCAGGGACACGGGCCTGAATCTCCGCGGCTGTAGCATTCGCTCGCTCCGCATCACGGGACCCAATAATGACAGTCTCACCAGCTCTCGCCCAGCGTAGAGCCAAACCGCGTCCCGCAGAACCTGTTCCGCCAATGACCGCAACTGTTCGGCTCACGCGAACTCCGTCAAGAGGGCTTCCTCGGTCGTGAGATTTTCTAATGGAAGCTTGATTGAGATTCGTGAGTACGAGGTGTTTCGCTCGGCGGGAATTCTTCCGGCTTCAAGGATCAACGACTGAAATTCCGCTGGACTCGTGTACTGCCCAGCCGTCGCGCCCGCCTCGCGAGAGATGTTCTCCTCCATCAGCGTTCCGCCGTAATCATTCGCACCCGCGTGCAGACACAACTGCGACAGCTTACGGTTCAGCTTCACCCATGAGACCTGAATGTTTGAAATCGACCCCGCCAGCAATATTCGCGCGAGAGCGTGCACCTTTAAATGCTCGGCCAGTGTGGGGCCGGAGCGGGCGAGACCCTGCTGGAACAGCAGCGTATTCTGATGAACAAACCCAAGCGGCACAAATTCTGTAAATCCACCGGTATCGTTCTGGATATTGCGTAGCAATAACATCTGATTGACCCAGTGTGTCGTCGATTCCATGTGGCCGTACATCATTGTGCTCGTGCTGCGAATTCCACTTTCGTGCGCCGTGCGAATCACTTCCTCCCACTGCGCTGACGACAGCTTGTTCCGCGACAACACCTCGCGGATTTCATCATCCAGAATTTCAGCAGCTGTTCCGGGCAACGTGTCCAACCCGTTGTCACGAAGCATCAGCAGATAATCCCGCAAAGGCATGCCCGTCAGTTCTACGCCATACACAATCTCCATCGGAGAAAATGCGTGTGTATGCATTTCTGGCACGGCGTTCTTCACGGCACGTAAGATGTCGCGATAATAAAAGGGAGACAAGCCGTGGGGCAGTCCTCCCTGTATGCACACTTCCGTCGCACCCAGCTCCCGTGCTTCCTTTGTTTTGCGTCCAATTTCTTCAAGAGTAAGGAAATATGTGTCCGCCTCGCGTGGTCCGCGACTGAAGGCGCAGAACTTACATCCTACGAAACAGATATTTGTGAAATTAAGATTGCGATTCACAACGTAGGTAACAAGATTGCCAACCACTTCTCGACGCAAAACGTCTGCCGCGACCAGCAACCCGAGCAAGTCATCGCCATCGGCCGCTCCCAAAAGCAGGCACTCTTCACGCGAAACGACTCCGCCATCTTGCGATTCAAGAATTCTCTCAAGCAATACACGGATGGAGGGGTCAGTTCGCTCTGCGACCTGAGACCACTCCAGGGAAGGGAAGTCTTCCAATTCCGCTAGAGATAAGGCTCTCGCCACTGCTCCTCCTTAACGACTATCGAAACAAGTCTCTTGCGACGGGGCGCACCAGTTCGCGTGCGCTTCCGGCACCTGCCTGATATTGAAAGCCACGGACAAGGCAAGCCGGAATACCAGATAGCTTGCCGCACACCAAACCCGCGGCGCAAGCCAATTCATCGGCCACTGCATCTACACTGGCTCTTAGCTCATACCCGTGCGGATCGCGGTGGCCCCGGTAGTCGTGCAGGGCCTTCATGCCGGCAATGCCAATCGCCGCTTCCGTCAGACCCTCGCGCCACGCACGTCCCCAACTGTCACAGATGATCACGGGCACCGAAATCTTCAATTGTTTTTTCAATTCGCGATGAAGCTTGGCCGCCGAGCGGTCTGGGTCCATTGGAAGGAGAAGCGCATGCCTGCCACCATCCACATTAGAAACATCGATCCCACTGTTCGCGCAGACGAACCCGTGCCGCGTTTCCGTGATCAGAACTCCTTTTCCCCGCCGAACCACAGTCCTTGCTTCACGCAAAGCCACTTCGGTGACTCGCGCGTCGAGGTTGTACCGTTTGGCCCACGTTGTCGAAGAGCGAGCTGGCTGAATATTATTCAGATCAACAACTGCGCCCTCAGCCTTTGAGACCACCTTGTGTTTCACGATCAGGATGTCACCGACCGCAATTTGTAGCCGGACGCTTCGCGTTGCCTCCAGGATCTTTCGAAGCAGTGAATCCCCCGCCCGAATTTCCCCCTTTACCCGCAAAGGTATGATGCGGAGTTCGCCCGTCACCCGCGGTTTACTCATTGGCGGCCATTGGATATCCGCTCAAATCCCACTGACGCGCTAAGCGCTGCGCATGCCCATCCCCGGCCGCCCATACCAGTTGCTGCAAATCATCCAGACGATCAACGTCGAGCGCGATTCCCGGCAGTGATAATACGATGCAGTTCTTGCCCGTGGATTGAGCAGCCGCCAGGTGGGGCTTGAAACTGTCATTGCCAAAGCGAAGAGCAAACAGATCGGCCGGGCATCGAAATGCTGCGTTCGTTCCTCGCCCATCTGCTGCCGGCACTAGCAAGGAGCCTTCTTTTGGCGCCTTCGCAAAAATCTCGGCCAATTCCCACTCCGCAATCAAGGGTATGTCCGCCGGGATAACCAAAGTGTTGCGGATGCCTCGACTAACACAAACCTGAGTTGCCATTTCGATGGCGCCGGTCTCGCCAGGGTTGGTGTCGTCTCGGATGATCTCAAAACGAAATTCGCTTGCAAGCTGGAGCGCGAACGGGTCGGAAGTGACGACGGCAATCTCGGATTCGATAGGTTGATCAGCGCCTTGCCGCCATGACCCCAATGCCTCAAGCACGTCCAGCAACATGGCCCGTGCTAACTCGCTTCGCGCGGCTTCGTCGAGCATTTCGGCTAGTCGTTGTTTGGCACGACCGAGGTTTTTTACCGGGACAAGAATCATGACGGTTCCGATGCCGCCTGAGTTTTCGCTGCGACTCCACGTACGACCTGAAGGACGCTTTCGGCCAAAGCAGCCTTGTCTTCGGACGTACGCATCACAGTTTTTGCGCAGTGGACGCGCATTCCAGTTTGTTCAAGCTTCGCTGCAGCTTGCGTGTCGCGTATGTCCACGACCAGCAGGTCAAGAAAATCGTGATATGCCTCCGCGACTCCGGCTATCGAGACCGGCCATCCCTGCGATGCCATCAAAATTCCAGCAGGCCCAGCAACCGCCTCGCCCGCAACGATTGGACTTACTGCGGCCACTCGAGCCCGTGTCGACTGCAGCGCGTCGCGTACGCCGGGAACCGCGAGAATTGGGCCGATGCTTGTAACCGGATTACTGGGCGCTAACAAAACAATTTCCGCCGATCGGATCGCCTCTATCACGCCCGGCGCCGGTTCCGCGTCTGCCGCTCCCACGAATCGAACCTTCTCTACGGGATCTTGATACCAGCGCTGGACAAAATATTCCTCGAAACTAAGTTCGCCAATTGGCGTCCCGATTCGCGTCTCAACACGAGAGTTGCTCATCGGCAGAATCGTCGCTTTTACCCCCAGCTTGTCTGAAATCTCGGCGGTGACTTCACCCAGTGTCTTTCCCTCTGCGAGCATCTTCGATCGCAGAATATGCACCGCTAGATCGCGATCTCCGGCGTGGAACCAAATAGGTTGACCTAACTGTCCCATTGCATTCAAGCAATAGAATGTGTCGCCCTTCACACCCCAACCGCGCTCGCGACTCAGTAACCCCGAGAGGACGTATGTGATCGAATCAATGTCCGGAGAGACGTACAGACCCCACCACATCAGGTCATCGCCTGTGTTTACGATCAGCGTTAAGTCCTCAGGAGGAACAACTTGCCGAAGTCCGTCCACAAACTTCGCGCCGCCGGTCCCTCCGGTCAACACCGTGATCATTCTTCCTCCACGGCCTGCGGCCACCTATTCATCGCCTCGGATTCTCCGGGCGACAATGGATCGTGCGAAGTCTTTGCCTTTACTCATGGATGAATTCACGTCTTATGTCCGAGTCCGCTTTTGAGACCTTCTCTGCTAGCAGTTTGTCTGCTCGACCTACCAGGCGCGCAACAAATTCGGGATAAATCGGCAATCGCCTCCGCAGATGATAACCCTTCGCTTTCGTCCTCTTCCTTAACTGCTCGACGTGCGGCCAGGGCTTTTCGGGGTTGATGAAATCTGGCGTCAGCGGCGACACTCCGCCCCAGTCGTTAATGCCGGCGTCGAGCAATTCATCATACGTATCATCGGAGAGATTCGGTGGTGCCTGCACGTTGACGTCCGGCATCAAGAGTCGAGTCACGGCGATCGTCCGCAACATCGTTCCTCGGCCCGGCTCAGGCCAGTTTCTCATCGGAATATCTGGTTTAGACCGAAAGTTTTGCACGATAACTTCTTGAATGTGTCCGTAGCGCTCGTGCAAAGCTCTGATGGCGAGCAGGGCATCGACGCGATCCTCAACACTTTCGCCAATTCCAATCAATAGTCCGGTCGTAAAGGGAATCCCCTGTTTTCCCGCTTCTTCAATCGTGCGCAGCCTCTTCGAGGGCTCTTTGTCGGGAGCGTTATCGTGCGCGGCCCCAGGACGCAACAAATCGCTATTCACGGTCTCCAGCATCAAGCCCATGCTCGGCGAAACCCGCGCCAATCTTCGCAACCATTGTGAACTCATCAAGCCCGGATTGGGATGAGGTAGTAGAGTCGACTCCCTCAATACCAACTCACACATAGCTTCCAAATACTGCATGGTGGAGTCGTAGCCGAGCGCTTTCAACGACTCACGCATTTTCGGAAATTGCGCTTCCGGCTTATCCCCGAGGCTGAATAATGCTTCCGTGCATCCGAGCTTCTCACCCTCGCGCACGACGCACATCACTTCCTGCGGCGTCATCGTATGCGCACCGGGCTGGCCAGGATCGCGTCGAAACGTGCAATAACCGCAATAGTCACGGCAGAGGTTCGTGAGTGGTATGAAAACCTTGCGCGAATAGGTAATGGCGCGGCCGTGAAATTGCTCGCGAGCAGTGCGAGCTGCCTTTAGCAGGTGCGGCAGCTCGTCGTCGTTGCAGGTAATCAGGCGTATCGCACTCTCTTTTGTCAAACGATTGCCAATACTAAGCTCGACACGCCCCAACGTGCCCGTGTGCGAAGTGTCGGTCGTCATTGTCGATAAAGGACTCATGGAATTGCGCGTTGAAATGTCTTCGCAGATGCTTGATGGCCGAATGATACAGGATTTCAACGTGTGTTCGGACGCGCAGAATGGGCGACTCTAGCGTTGCGTTCCCAAGAACGCGACCAACGGTCAAATGCTCAACATTTCACCACTTGACAAAGTGACCATTCCATCACACAATGCCGCCCGACTAGCCCTCCCGGCCAAAATCGCATGGAGCGTTCCCAAATCCACCGCGTCAGTATCGCGGACCAGGTCGCTTCTGTCCTCCGCCAACGTATCCTCGATGGCGAGCTTCGGCCCGGCACTCCACTGCAGGAACTTTCTCTGGCCGCTTCCCTCGGCGTCTCTCGCAATACGATGCGGGAAGCCCTTCGCATTCTCGCCCTTGAGGGCTTGCTCCGCCGCAACCTCCATCGCGGAGTTGTGGTCTCTCAACTTTCCTTGCGCGATCTGCAGGAGATATATCATCTCCGTCGCATGCTCGAGATTCCAGCCATTCTCTCCGCGCGTAAGCCGGATCCTGAAATCACTAATCAGTTACGGTTGGCCGTCGAAAACTATGAGTCAAGCGTAGAGGCAAAAGACTGGGTTCGCGCTGTTGATTTTGATTTTCAGTTTCACAGTCTCCTGATTCGGTTTCATAAAAACAAGCGGTTGGAAGTCTTTTACCAAAAGGTCATTGGCGAATTGCGGATGGGCATGGTGCTCGTTGATCGCAGGCATGACGATCCCGAAGGTCTCGTCCCCGTGCACCGCAAGATGTATCAGTTGCTCACGTCCGGAAAATTAAAGCAGTGTGCCGCGGTACTCGAACAGCATCTGGCCGATTCTGAGTCCCGCCTCAGCCGGGTTATGACCAACCATTCGGGCCGCACTGCGGCCCTCACTACGTGACGACTCGCACGCTGGAACGTCGTTCGTATGAACGGAGGACTTTTCCGATGCAGCCATTGATGAAGACGATGATGACTCTACGGCAACAAGCGACGTCGACCACCGGACGCCTGATTGCTTGCACCGCGATTCCCACACGCTGGATATTCACTGGGTTTCTGTTGGCGTTCTGCTTAGCCATCACAGTCCCAGTTTTTGCGCAGGTCAACAGCAGCGCGCACGGTCGTGTGACGGATGCGACGGGCGCCGTTATTCCATCAGCGACCGTGACTGCCGTGAACGTAGAGACGGGCGTCAGTCGATCAACGACGGGCAGTGCTACCGGCGACTACTCGGTCACGCTCCTTCCACCAGGCGATTACACGGTCACCGCGGAGCACTCTGGTTTTCAGAAGAGCGCAAAGAAGGTTCACCTTGATATCGGCGCCGCGGCCAACGTCGACTTCAGTCTCGCGGTAGGACAGGTTACCCAAGAGGTGTCCGTACAAGATATCGGCGAGGTTGCTGAACCCACCCGAACGATGGTCAGTTCGGTCATCGACGAACAAAAGATTCAAGACTTGCCAGTGAACGGTCGCCAGTTCATTGACTTCGCGTTGCTTGCTCCAGGCGTAAAGATCGGCGACACGACATCCGGCTCGACCGATGTGATCATTGAGCCCGTCACAAAACTCTCTTTTGCTGGACAGAATATCCACTACAACTTCATCGCTGTTGATGGCGCAGACAACATTTCGACCGCTTCGGGCGTGCAGAAATACACTCCGTCCCAGGAAGCCGTCCGGGAATTTCGTGTCATAAACTCAAGCTACAGCGTCGAGTTCGGACGCGCTGTTGGTGGAATCGTCAACATCATCACCAAGAGCGGCACCAATAATTTCCATGGATCTGCCTACGAGTATTTCCGAAACGACAAGCTCGACGCGGGCAGCATTCTCGCTTCTTCCGATCCCTCCACTTGCAATACGCCAGGCGATCTGTCATCCGGCGGCTGTCAAAAATTGAATAAGCTCCGACAGAACCAATTCGGTTTCACGCTCGGAGGTCCGATAATCAAGAACCGCACGTTTTTCTTCGGGAACTACGAAGGTTCGCGACGGCGGGAGAGCCCGTATTACAACTCAATCATCCTCAACAACATCGACGCCATCAATGCCTTCAAAGCGGACATAGGATTTCCCCTTGAGAATCTCAACCTGACTCGCAAGACCGATTCCGATAACGTTACCGTTCGCCTCGACCACACGATCAGCAACCGAAACAATGTCTTCATCCGCTACTTCTTCAACGACGGTCGATTGCTGCACTACTCGCCGTTGAACGACGGCTTCGACCTTCCCTCCGGCTTTAAGAGCAGTACGAGTAAAGATCACTCACTCGTCGGCGCTCTTTCCACCACGATTTCGTCGTCGCTCGTTAACGAGCTGCGAGTGCAATACGCGGATCGCGATTATGACTTCCCGACCGAGAGCTCGCAGCCTCACATGGAAGTTGCCAACCAGTTTGCTATTGGCGTCAATCGTGGCAACCCTGACTTCTACAAAGAGAAGCGCTTTGAAATTGTCGACAACGTTACGAAAAATATCGGGAAGCACACATTTTCGTTCGGTGGAGACTACAACTGGGTTCGCACGACAGAATCGTTCCCGCTGTTCTATCCGTTCGAAGCCACATTCTTGTGTATCAACCCTGGCGAGGGCGCCTGTGCAATCTCGAACCTGCAGGACCACGATCCCGTGGTCCTCTTCTACGAGCGCTTTCAAGGCCCTACGTTCAACGAGCCGACCTTCGATCCCAGCGTCTTTCAGTTGAGTCATTACCCTGATGCGGTCCGCAACGGCGCCGTCGGTACACTCGATCACACCTACAGTGGCTTGTTCGTTCAAGACAATTGGCGCGCTACGCAAAAACTGACGATCAACGGCGGATTTCGTACCGATTGGGAGACATGGCCTAGCGGTGTGGTGGATACACAATGGGGATTCGACCCTCGCCTCGGGCTTGCTTATAGCGTGGGAACCAGTCGCAACATTGTGATTCGAGCGGGTATCGGATTGTTCCACGGCATCGTGCCCGCGCCCCTCTTAATGTGCCAAAAACCTTCCTGTGGAGGACAAACAAAATTTCGCCCCGAAGAAAACGATCTCAACTCAGTGTCCCAACTGTGGGGATTTGCCAGCGGAGTGGGTCCCGGGGCGCCAATGCAAACCGCTTTCAACAACTTGCTCAACGGTAGCTATCCGGACAATCCTGACGATCCCGTCCCTGGTTTTCAGGGGCCAACTACCATCGTTCGTTTTACGAAAAATCACCGTCAGCCTTACGGGATTCAGCACAGCCTCACCGTCGAATTCGAGCCCGCGAAGGACCACACGCTGAGCCTCACCTACCTGCGCACTCATGGCGTGCATTTAGGCAGCTTTTACAACATCAACCAGGCTCCCAACGGATTCCAATGTGATCTGCACGACTCGAGTGGACAAACTGGGTGCAAGCAGCAGTTTGCACCTGCGAGCGCTAACTTCGTGTTCTTTGAAGCGGATTCCCGCTGGTACTCGGAGTTCGACGGTTTGCTCGTCAATTTGAACAAACGCGTTACACATCACTTGGGCTATGGTTTGAGCTACACCTGGTCGAAGTCTCTCGACGATGGCCCGAACCCAAGCTTTGTGCTCATTCCGCAGGACACCTTCGACTTCCGCGCTGAGAAAGCGCTGTCAGCCGATCACGTGGCGCATCGGTTTGTCGCAAATGCGATCTTCACGGGTCCAACCGGAAAGAATTTCCTGATCAACGACTGGGAGTTCTCGACCATCATGAGTTTCGAATCGCCCCACTATTTCACTAAGTTTGCGGGCCTCGATACGAATGCAGACGGTTTCACAGCTAACGATCGCACTGGAATCGAGCCTCGCAATACGTTTAAGGGTGACAGCTACCAGAGCGTAGACCTGCGCGTCTCGCGCACCTTTAAACTCTCTGAGCGTTTCGCGTTGCAAGCGCTTGCTGAAAGCTTCAACACGCTCAACACTGTCAACGTGCGGTTTTACAACACCGTGTACACCGCGCCCGATTTTATTCCGGCTGGCACTCCTGGAACATTTTTGGAAGGCTCGCCAAACCCTGGTTACGGCACGCCGCGTGCCGTATTTAATCCGCGGCAGATTCAGTTCGCTTTGCGTCTGACGTTCTAGAATAGTCGTAGCCGCGGAGCGTTCAGCGCTCCGCGTGCTAACCGAACTTCATTCACACTTCAGGATTCCAGCGGTAATGAGTCTGAACCAGTTAGATTTTCGCAAAGCGATGGGTTCGTTCGCCACCGGTGTTACGGTGATCACCATCGATGATGGGGGAGAAGTTCACGGAATGACGGCGAACGCGTTCACCTCAGTGTCGCTCGATCCGATGCTCGTTCTAGTCTGTGTCGATCATCGAGCCCGCACTCACGCGTATCTACACTCTCGTAAGCGTTTTGGTGTCAACGTGCTTGCAAGCCACCAGAAACCGATTTCCGAGTACTACGCTAAGTCGGTCGAGCGCCACCAAAACGCGGAAGCAATCGGGGCCCGTTTCGAACGAACCCAGCATGGAACGCCAGTTTTACAGGATGCATTGGCATATCTGGAGTGCCGTTTGCACACTTCACAAGACGCAGGAGACCACACGATTTTCATCGCTGAGGTCGAACACGTCGTGGTGCGCGATGGTGAGCCGCTTCTGTTTGCGCGTGGCGAATATAGGCATATTGGAGAGCACATCGGAGACAACGTGCTCGAACCAGCTAACTCGAAAGCTTCCGAGAAACGCTCTGATCTGAAGAATCCTGATTCAACCCGCTCGTCGAGCGCGGGAAAACGATAGGACACCTATGAGGTTCGGAATCTACTGCGAGATGCAGACACCACCGGGCAAGTCTCATTACGACATGACCTGGGAAATCATGCGTCAGATTGAGCACGCTGACGACGCGGGTTTTGATGTCTACTCGGTTATTGATCACCACTTCTTTCAGAAGTTCTCGATTTCTGCGAATCCGCTGGCCATGTTTACGGCAGCCGCGCAGCGCACCAAGAATATTCGCTTCCGAACAGCTCTGCACACACTGCCGCTCGAGAATCCCATGCGCCTTGCCGGAATGATTGGGGAGGCCGACATTCTCACGAACGGCCGGCTCGAGGTAGGTCTTGGACGCGGACACGGTTGGCTCTTCGGCCCATCCAGCGTGCCACTCGAAGAAAGTCGTCCACGATACAACGAGGCCATCGATATTCTGGAGCTGGCTTTCACGAAAGATAAATTCTCGTACGATGGCGAGTATTACAAGGTGAATAACGTCAGCGTGGTCCCTAGGCCAATTCAGAAGCCGTACCCCAAGTTCTACACCGGCGGTACCAGTGACGTGACTTATCAAATGGCTGGACAGAAAGGTTGGGGCATCTTCGTCCCGCCACTGCTGCCGTGGAAAGTGCTCGAGGCGCCGCTCAACATCTACAAAAAAGCATGCGCAGGGTACGGACACGACCCTGACATTGTTTACATCCGGCCGGTTTACATTGATGAGGACGAAAAAGTCATTCGCGAAGAAGTCGAAAAAGCGATCCTAAATTTTCTGGCATTCAATGCTTCCCCGGTCGAGTCCATCCAAAGCGAAGAGAAGAAGGCCGAGTTGCGCGCCAAGGGCTACGGCTTCTACGCTAGCGGCGCTTTGGAATCGCTTACCAAACTGACCTACGAGCAGATCGTCGAGCAAGAGATCGGATTCATCGGCACACCAGAAAAAGTTCTCCACCAGGTAGAAAACTTGCAAAAGAAAGGTGGGATTGGCGAACTGGCAATCGTGTCAAACTTCGGAGGGATCGATCACTGGAAGAGCATCAAGACCCAACAGATGTTCGCCAAGCACATCATCCCAGCGTTCCGTCGCAAACCTGTAGCGGCCGCCGCAGACTAGCGGCATACAAAAGGCCGGGCGTTTTGGCCTGTCCTTAATAACGCAATACAAACTAGAAATGGCAACCGAAACCATCTCGTTTCCGAGTTCCGCCGCCTTCGCGCCCATGAGCGCTCGGCGCATGCTCGTCTTCGGTGGGATTGCGCTCATAGCGATCGGTATGATCTTCGGTGACATCTTCGCGGTATTCATACTTCATCAGAATGCCGGAGAGCAGGGCGCAGCCCTGAGCAGGGCCGCGCAAGCCGTCGCAGACAAAAATCCCGCCGGGGTAAATGAGGCCTTCGGCCATCTGGGCCCATTGTTGGAATCCCGCGGCACAAAAGTCGATGCGCATGTGCATATGATCGGTGCCGGCTACCTGGCCCTTCTTCTCGCGCTGGTACAGCCCTACATCGCTCTCTCCGCAAGAGCTAAGAAGAGGTTGGCCGCGCTCTTTATCATCGGTGGCATATTCCTGCCCGTCGGAATCTTTTCGATTCACTACGTTGGCCTCGCCTACAGTCCTTTTCCCGTAATTGGTTGGGCCAGCATTGTGGCTGACGCTTCTGCGGCGCTGCTCATCGTTGCGCTTGCAGGCGAACTGTGGGGATTCTGGCGCTATACCCGCAGCGCAACCGATGCCCTGACAGATACCTCCATTCCGGATGAGAATTCGTGGCAGCAGCGAGCTCTCTTGAGTGGCGGCACGTGGCTCATCCTTCTCGGCTTTCTCCATGGGGCGTGGTACGCCGCGGTTGATCTCTATGATCATGAGGCGCAAGAGATCACGATCCTCGGCACAATGCTTGATTCTGCTGCAGCGAACAACATGGCGAGTGCGACGCGTCAGGTGTCCAACTTCGGGAACCTCGCCGGCGCGAAAGCGGTCAATATCGCTGCCCACTCGCACATCATTGAATTTGGTTTGCTGTCGATTCTTCTATCT
>Ga0207650_10000077_pt1 | contig 132010 bp, 109 predicted proteins | sample KBSS63metaG_FD_184325 | JGI IMG/M metagenome (GOLD analysis project Ga0207650, IMG submission 184325) | Switchgrass rhizosphere microbial communities from Kellogg Biological Station, Michigan, USA - KBS S6-3 metaG (SPAdes) (version 2) | ecosystem: Host-associated > Plants > Roots >...
CTTCCTTCGTAGAAGACCTGGGTGCCGATTCCCTTGACACCGTTGAGCTGGTGATGGCTCTGGAAGAGGAATTCGAGACCGAAATCCCGGACGAAGAAGCTGAAAAAATCACTACTGTTCAAGCTGCCATCGACTACGTTACTAGCCACCAGGCGTAATAGTTTGTAGTCGTCGCTTGCTGTCAGGGAAAAACCGCACTGCTGTAACGGCGTGCGGTTTTTTCTTTAGCGTCTATGAAAACTGGCGCCGATGAAAAGTGAGCTCTGAAACGAAGTGTCGTCATCAAGAAAAAGGAGAGTGCTGTGTCGCGTAGACGCGTCGTAGTCACCGGTATGGGTATGTTGTCGCCACTGGGTACGGATGTGCCGAGCAGTTGGCAGGGCATTCTGGCTGGCCACAGTGGTATTGGTCTGATCGAACACACGGACCTTTCTGCCTATTCCACCCGTTTTGGCGGCTCGGTAAAGGGTTTCAATGTCGAGGAATATCTCTCGATCAAAGAATCCCGCAAACTCGACCTGTTCATTCAATACGGCCTGGCAGCCGGTTTTCAGGCGGTGCGTAACGCCGGCCTGGAAGTCACCGACGCCAACCGTGAGCGCATCGGCGTGGCCATGGGTTCGGGTATTGGTGGTTTGACCAATATCGAAGAAACCAGCCGCACGCTGCATGAATCCGGCCCTCGTCGAATTTCACCGTTCTTCGTGCCTGGCTCGATCATCAACATGATTTCCGGTTTCCTGTCCATCCACTTGGGTGCACAGGGGCCTAACTACGCCATCGCCACAGCCTGTACCACGGGCACTCACTGCATCGGGATGGCGGCGCGCAACATCGCCTATGACGAAGCCGACGTGATGATCGCCGGCGGCGCCGAGATGGCCGCCTGCGGCCTCGGCATGGGCGGCTTCGGCGCGTCGCGTGCATTATCGACGCGCAATGACGAGCCGACCCGTGCCAGCCGTCCGTGGGACAAGGGCCGTGACGGCTTCGTGCTGTCCGACGGCGCCGGTGCGCTGGTGCTCGAGGAGCTGGAGCACGCCAAGGCGCGCGGTGCCACCATCTACGCCGAGCTGATCGGTTTTGGTATGAGCGGCGACGCCTACCACATGACCTCGCCACCGTCCGACGGTGCCGGTGCTGCGCGTTGCATCACCAACGCACTGCGCGATGCGAAGGTCAATGCGGACCAGGTGCAGTACATCAACGCCCATGGCACTTCGACCCCGACGGGCGATCTGGCGGAAGCCGAAGCCATCAAGTCGGTGTTCGGCGAGCACGCCTACAAGCTGGCCGTGAGTTCCACCAAGTCCATGACCGGCCACCTGTTGGGCGCGGCGGGCGCGGTCGAGGCGATCTTCAGCGTCATGGCCATCAAGGATCAGGTCGCTCCGCCGACCATCAACCTGGATGAGCCGGACGAAGGCTGCGATCTGAACTTCGTGCCTCACGAAGCCCAGCCGATGCCGATTGATGTGGCAATCTCGAACTCCTTCGGGTTTGGTGGCACCAACGGTTCCCTGGTGTTCCGCCGGTTCGCCGAGTGATGTACAGCTGGGTCGACGGTCAGCCAGCGGACAGCGTGCCCCTGAAAGATCGCGGCCTGGCGTATGGCGATGGGCTGTTTGAGACCATGGTGGTCAAGGCCGGGCAGCCTGTGCTGCTCGACCGCCACCTGCAGCGCCTCGACGAGGGTTGCAGGCGCCTTGCGCTGGTGGCGGAGCCGACCGTGATCCGCCACGAAGTGCTGGCCTACGCTGGCGCCCTTGGCAGCGGTATCCTCAAACTGATCCTCACCCGCGGCGACAGCCTGCGCGGTTATGGGATCAACCCTGACGCGCCGGTGCGTCGTATCTTGCAGGGCAGTCCGCCCGCTACTTATCCCCCCGCCCATGCAATCGATGGCATCCGCCTGTTTGCGTGTGCCACCCGCCTGGCTGAACAGCCGTTGCTGGCCGGTCTCAAGCACCTTAATCGCTTGGAGCAGGTGATCGCCCGTGCCGAGTGGCAGGATGCCGAGCACGCCGAAGGCTTGATGCTGGATATGTCCGGGCGTGTGATCGAGGGTGTATTCAGCAACCTGTTCCTGGTGCGCAACGGCTTGTTACTAACCGCCGATCTGAATCGTTGCGGCGTAGCCGGGGTGATGCGCGCCGAGATCCTGGCCCAGGCACAAACGCTGGGCGTCCCGGTGGCCGTGGCTGATATCACTGTCGAGCAACTGCAGCAGGCCGACGAAGTTTTCATGTGCAACAGCGTTTATGGCATTTGGCCGGTGCGCGGGTACGCCGCGATGCGCTGGCCGGTTGGCCCGCTCACCCGTAAACTGCAGGGCATTGTTCGCGCGCTATTGGATATTTGAGTTGATACGAAAACTGGTTGTACTGCTGCTGGTCGGTCTGTTCTCGGCGGCGTTGCTGTTGGGCTTTTCTGCCTGGAAATACGACGCTGCCTTGAAGCAACCGTTGAACCTGACCCAGGAGCAGTTGCTCGATGTGCCGGCTGGGGCGACCCCTACCGGTATGTTCAATCGCCTTGAAGCCGACGGCGTGCTCGATGGCGCCTTCTGGTTGCGCCTTTACTGGCGCTTCAACCTCGATGGGCAGCCGCTGCACAGCGGCGAATACCGTATGGCTCCCGGCATGACCGCCCAAGGCCTGATCGGCCTGTGGCAGCGCGGCGAAGTGGTGCAATACAGCCTGACCCTGGTAGAAGGCTGGAATTTCCGCCAAGTGCGCTCGGCCTTGGCCAAGCACGAAAAGATTGTGCAGAGCCTGCCGGGGCTGAGTGACAGCGAAGTGATGGAGAAGCTCGGCCACCCCGGCGTATTTCCCGAAGGACGGTTCTTCCCCGATACCTACCGCTTCGTGCGTGGCATGACGGACGTCGAATTTCTCAAGAAAGCCTACAACCGCCTGGATGACGTGCTTGCCCAGGAGTGGAACACTCGCGCCGCCGATGTGCCGTACACCGATCCGTATCAGGCACTGATCATGGCCTCCCTTGTCGAGAAGGAAACCGGCGTACCGCAAGAGCGCGGGCAGATCGCCGGGGTTTTTGTGCGGCGGTTGAAGGTCGGTATGTTACTGCAGACCGACCCCACGGTGATCTACGGCCTGGGCGAGCGCTATAACGGCAAGTTGACCCGCGCCCACCTCAAGGAAGCCAACCCCTACAACACCTACATGGTGGCTGGCCTGCCGCCGACGCCGATCGCCATGGTCGGCCGCGAGGCGATCCATGCCGCGCTGAACCCGGTGCCGGGCAGCAGTCTGTATTTCGTCGCCCGTGGCGATGGCAGCCATATTTTCTCCGATGACCTGGGTGCGCATAATGCCGCCGTGCGAGAGTTTCAGCTCAAGCGCCGCGCCGACTACCGCTCCAGCCCGGCGCCGGTGGCAAAGCCTGCCGAAGACGTGATGCCGCCCGCAGACGCACCCGCCGAGCCCGCGCCGGACACCGCCGCGCCGCAAAGCCCGCAATGACTCTGACTAAGGACTGCCTGTGACTGGCTTGTTTATTACCCTGGAAGGCCCGGAAGGCGCCGGCAAAAGCACCAACCGCGATTACCTGGCCGAGCGCTTGCGCGCCGAAGGTATCGAAGTGGTGTTGACCCGCGAGCCTGGCGGTACGCCGCTGGCCGAGCGCATTCGTGAAGTGCTGCTTGCCCCAGGCGAGGAACAGATGAACCCGGACACCGAGCTGCTGCTGGTGTTTGCCGCCCGTGCCCAGCACCTGGCCGAGGTGATTTGCCCGGCCCTGGCACGTGGAGCGGTGGTGATTTGCGACCGTTTCACCGATTCTACCTACGCCTACCAGGGAGGTGGTCGTGGCTTGTCTCTGGAGCGTATCGCCACTTTGGAAACCTTCGTGCAGGGCGATCTACGCCCTGACCTGACGTTACTGTTCGACCTGCCGGTGGAAGTCGGTATGGCCCGCGCCAGCGCCCGTGGCCGTCTTGATCGTTTCGAGCTGGAAGGCCAGGCATTTTTCGATGCCGTACGCAGGGCCTTCCTCGCGCGTGCCGAGGCTGAGCCGGCGCGCTATCACCGGCTGGACGCCGCCCGGCCATTGGCCCAGGTGCAGCAAAGCATTGATGCGCTGCTGCCCACGTTATTGGAGCGCGCCCGTGGCTGAGGCCTATCCGTGGCAGGACAGCCTTTGGCAGCAGTTGGCCGGCCGTGCCCAGCACGCCCATGCCTACTTGCTGCACGGGCCAATCGGTATCGGTAAGCGCGACCTTGCCGAGCGCCTGATGGCCAGCTTGCTGTGCCAACGCCCGGTCAACCTGAACGCCTGTGGCGAATGCAAATCCTGCCTGCTGCTCAAGGCCGGCAGCCACCCCGATAACTACCTGCTGGAACCCGAGGAAGCCGATAAGGCGATCAAGGTCGACCAAGTGCGCGACCTTGTCAGCTTCGTGGTGCAGACCGCGCAAATGGGCGGGCGCAAGGTGGTGCTGATCGAGCCCGTGGAGGCGATGAATATCAACGCCGCCAACGCCTTGCTCAAAAGCCTGGAGGAACCTTCCGGCGACACCGTGCTGTTGCTGGTGAGCCATCAGTCCAGTCGCTTGCTGCCGACCATTCGCAGCCGTTGCGTGCAGCAGGCGTGCCCCTTGCCCAGCGAGGCTATGAGCTTGCAATGGCTGGGGCAGGCGTTGCCGGACTGCTCCGAAGACGAGCGGGTGGAATTGCTCACCCTGGCAGCCGGCTCGCCTCTGGCCGCAGTAAAGTTGCAGGCCCAAGGCGTGCGCGAGCAACGGGCACTGGTGGTGGATGGCGTTAAAAAGCTGCTCAAGCAGGAACTCTCCGCGACACAACTGGCCGAGAGCGCCTGGAAGGATATTCCACTGCTGTTGTTGTTCGATTGGTTCTGCGACTGGTCGAGCCTGATCCTGCGTTACCAGTTGACCCAGGATGAAAACGGCCTTGGCCTGCCGGATATGCGCAAGGTGGTGCAATACCTCGCGCAGAAAAGCGCCCAGGAAAAAGTACTGAATATTCAGGACTGGATCCTCGCCCAGCGCCAGAAGGTGCTCGGCAAGGCCAACCTCAACCGTGTGCTGTTGCTCGAAGCGCTGCTGGTGCAGTGGGTCGGGTTGCTTGGCCGACGTTAATTTCCGTGGCCGACAGGTGTATCGTCGGCCAGACAACTTTCTGTGATCTCAAGTCGTAATTTCCTATGCTCGTAGACTCCCATTGCCACCTTGATCGTCTCGACCTCGCCCAGCACAACGGCTCCCTGGATGCAGCGCTGCAAGCCGCTCGCCAGCGTGGGGTAGGGCACTTCCTGTGTATCGGCGTCAGTGCCGACAACGCCGCCGACGTCAAGGCCCTGGCGGACCGTTATGCCGACGTAGACTGCTCGGTGGGTATCCACCCACTGGACCTCAAGCCCGGCGAAGCCCCCGCCCTTGATTGGCTGCTGAGTGAGCTCAACCATCCGCGTGTGGTCGCCATCGGCGAAACCGGCCTGGATTATCACTACGAGCCTGAAGCCGCCGAGTTGCAGCAGGCTTCCTTCCGGTTGCACCTGCAAGCCGCCCAGCACACCGGCAAACCGGTGATCATCCACACCCGTGGCGCCCGCGCCGACACCTTGGCGCTATTGCGCGAAGCCGCCTTGCCCCAGGCCGGTGTGCTGCATTGCTTTACCGAAGACTGGGACATGGCCAAGGCCGCCCTGGACCTGGGGTTCTATATTTCCCTGTCGGGTATCGTCACCTTTCGCAATGCCGATGCCCTGCGTGACGTGGCGCGGCAAGTGCCGGCGGATCGGCTGCTGGTGGAGACCGACTCGCCGTACCTGGCCCCCATCCCTTATCGTGGCAAGCCGAACCTGCCGCAGTATGTGCGCGAGGTGGCGGATTACCTGGCGATGCTGCGCGGTGAGCCTTACGAGCGGTTTGCCGAACAGACCACCGAGAATTTCAAGCGCCTGTTCCCATTGGCCCGCGTTGGCGGGTAACGAGGCCAAATCGCGGGCAAAAAAAACCCGGGTTCTGGGGGGTGAATCCGGGTTAAGACCATTAGGAGTAAAACAAGGGCACACAGTCCGTCGGTACCCAGGTCGGCGCTTCACTTGGGGGAGATGTCACGCCGACAGTTGAAGTATTGATCATGTTCTGATTCAGTCCAGTCTTTGCTGCTCGTTTTTTAAACAGATTTGGAATACGTCCACTTCGCTTGAGTTCTCATGGCGGGGTGTACGGGGATAGATGTTGCGTATTATTTCTGACTGATTCCCATGAAAACGTTGGCGTGCTGAAAGTAAGTGCGTGTTGGGTTCACATAGGCGTTGCCCAACGACCGTTCAGTCGGGATAATCCCTTGCACTGGGTAAATCGTATCGCCATGTATTCGTGGCCCTGCGCAACCCTTCCTATTCCGACCTTTGCAGACCTCTTCCTCATGCACAAAGAACCCCGTAAGGTCCGTGAGTTTCGCCGCCGTGAGCAGGAAATTCTCGACACCGCCCTCAAGTTGTTCCTCGAACAAGGCGAAGACAGCGTCACCGTCGAGATGATCGCGGATGCCGTGGGTATCGGCAAAGGCACCATCTACAAGCACTTCAAGTCCAAGGCCGAAATCTACCTGCGGCTGATGCTCGATTACGAGCGCGACTTGAACGAGCTGCTGCATTCGGCCGATGTGGACAGGGATAAGGAAGCCCTGTCCCGCGCTTATTTCGAGTTCCGCATGCGTGACCCGCAGCGCTATCGTCTGTTCGACCGCCTGGAAGAGAAAGTTGTCAAGGGCCATCAGGTGCCGGAGATGGTCGAGGAGTTGCACAAGATCCGTGCCTCGAACTTCGAGCGTCTGACCCTGCTGATCAAGGGCCGTATCAGCGAAGGCAAGCTTGAAGACGTACCGCCGTATTTCCACTACTGCGCCGCCTGGGCCCTGGTGCACGGTGCCGTGGCGCTGTATCACTCGCCGTTCTGGAGCAATGTGCTGGAAGATCAGGAAGGATTCTTCCAATTCCTGATGGACATCGGCGTACGCATGGGCAACAAGCGTAAGCACAGCAGCGAGCCGGCGCCGGTGGAAGCCGCACCCGTCGACGCGCCTGCCACGTAATGATTTGCTGCCAGGCGTAGTACCCCAGGAATATACTCAGGCAAGGACCTTGCTAAAAACTGATTTATAAGTCAGCTTTCAGTGCGCCCGAATTATCCTCTGCCGGAGTGATCCATGATCGTTGATCGTCAAGGCAGGCGTTTTCGCAATTTGCGGATCAGCCTGACCTCAGCCTGCAATTATGCGTGTACCTACTGCGTGCCTAACGGCAAGCGGCTGGTGGCTGCTCAGGACGAACTCTCGGCCGAGGCCATGGCCCGTGGCGTGGCGTACCTGATCGAAGCGGCGGGCATCGACCGCCTGCGCATCACGGGCGGTGAGCCGCTGGTGAGCCCCAAGCTGGAAGCCTTCATGGGGGCCGTGGGGCAAATGGGCCTCAGTGATATCAGCCTGACGACCAATGGCCAACTGCTGGCACGCAAACTTCCGCTATTGGTGGATGCGGGTATCAAGCGCATCAACGTTTCCCTCGACACACTAGATGCCGACGCCTTCCGCGGAATCGCCCGGGGCGGCGACCTCGCCACCGTACTTGATGGCATGGACCAGGCTCGCGCGGCCGGAATCAAGATCAAAGTCAATATGGTGCCGTTGCGTGGCCAGAACCTGGACCAGGTCATGCCGCTGCTCGACTACTGCCTGGAGCGCGGCTACGAATTGCGATTTATCGAGTTGATGCGCATGGGCCACCTGGCCAAGGATTCCAATGCGTTCCTGCAGCAATTCGTCAGCCTGCAGCAGCTGCTTGGCTTGATCGGCGAACACCATGAATACCTGCAAGCCAACGCGCCCGTGGATGCCACGGCGGTACGCTACGAAGTACCGGGCAAAGGCTTCTTTGGCGTGATCGCCAACGAAAGCGTGCCGTTCTGCCGCACCTGTTCGCGGCTGCGCTTGTCATCCACCGGGTGGCTGCATGGCTGCTTGTCGTCGAGCAACCGTCACTACGTCGGCGACTTGCTGGACAAACCGCGTCATCAAGCGCTGCCGGCCCTGCAAGGCTTGCTGATGAAGGCGCTGGGCGACAAGCAGGAAGTGGCGTTCTCCGGAGGGGCCACCATCATGAAAATCATTGGCGGCTGAGCCTATTCCAACCATTTCACATAACTGAAGGTGGGAGGGGGTTCGCAAGCACCCTCCCACCTTGAGTTATGCGTTGTTTGCAGATGGCGCGGTTTCTGCATCTCACGCCCATTCGCCGGTTTTCCGTCACCGGCTTCTGGAGGATTAGGATGCGTAGTCTGGTTTTGTTGCTGGCGTCGTTGACGCTGAGTGGTTGCATGACCGTCAGCGATATGGCCGAAGGCACCCGCTATCAGATGAGCGACGCCGGCTTGCTTGACCATAGCGATACCCGTCGAACCGCATCGGTTCGCATACAACCGGACTCCTTTGTCTTTATAGCCCAAGGCGCTTTCGTGCCGCCGGGCAGCGCCTATCCGCGCCCGAACGTAGTGGCCGAAGAAGCCTTCAATGGCTTCGTTGAGTACTTTCCCATGGTGCGCCGCGCCCGTCAGCCCGAAGGCTTGGAGCAGGCGCTGGCCGAAGCCCGTGCGGCGGGTGCGCACTACTTGCTGTACTGCCGCTTCGCCAAGGCGGATGACCGTATCGGCAACGCCGATGAATGGGCGGACCAAGAGGCCCTGGATCGTGTCGGCCTGGACAATGGCGTTATCCAGATCATGTTGATCGAGACCAGCACGCAGTATTTAATTGATACCGCACGTATCCGCAGTCGTGGCGGTTTACTGACGTTCCACGACAACAAGCCGGAAGACCTGATCGCCCGCCCACTGGCGCAGTACGCACGAGGGCTGCTGGGCATGGGTGATCAGTAAGCCCGGCAGGTAAAAAAGGGAGACCTCATGACCGATTCCGCCAAGGCCAACGATCTGCTCGCCCAACTGCCCAAAGGCAAGGGACCGGCGCCGGTGCACCTGTGGAACCCGGATTTCTGCGGCGACATCGACATGCGCATCGCCCGCGACGGCACCTGGTTCTACCAGGGCACGCCGATCGGGCGTAAACCGATGGTCAAGTTGTTCTCCAACATCATCCGCCGCGATGGCGATGATTACTTCCTGGTGACTCCCGTCGAAAAAGTCGGCATCCGCGTCGATGACGCGCCCTTCGTCGCGGTGACCCTGGAGGTCGAAGGGCAGGGTGAAAGCCAGGTGCTGCGCTTTACCAGCAACGTCGACGAGCAGATCGAGGCGGGCCTCGAACACCCGCTGCGGGTCGTCACAGACCCCGTCACCCAGGAGCCGTCACCTTACTTGCGTGTGCGCACCAACCTCGAAGCCCTGGTGCATCGCAACGTGTTCTACCAATTGGTCGAGTTGGCGGTAAGCCGCCCAATCAACGGTCAGAACTGGCTGGGCGTATGGAGCGGCGGCGAGTTTTTCCGCATTGGCCTGGAGCCCTGAGGTCGGTATTTTCACCTCGCTGAAATAATTCGCTTGCTGCAATCTGACGCTTTCGGTTATCAATTTGGACATGATTAGACATGTGCGATTTGATAAGAAAAAACGCGTCGTCGACGAGCTCATCCGCCGTATCGAGGGTGGGGTGATGGCCGACGGTGTCCTGCTGCCTGGGGAACATCAATTGGCCGAGGAGTTTGCGGTCAGTCGCGGCACCCTGCGCGAGGCCCTGGCCGAACTCAAGCGGCGTCATTACATTGCGACCCAGAGCGGCGTAGGTTCCATCGTCACCTTCGACGGCATGGTGCTGGATCAAAATAGCGGCTGGGCCCAGGCCCTGGCTGACACCGGTGCGCTGGTGACCACCGATATCCTGCGTCTGGAAGCGGTGACCCGGCCGGACCTGCTCAGCCGATTCGGCAACGACCAATTCATTGCTCTCGACCGCCGCCGGCGCACCACTGACGGTACCGCCGTATCCCTGGAGCGTTCGCTGATGCCGGCGTCCGGCGGGCTGGAAAGCCTGCCCAGGGTCGGCCTCATCGATGATTCCCTGACAATCACCCTGGCGGCCTATGGTTACATCGGCGCCGACGGTGACCAATGGATCGGCGCCGAGCCACTGAGCGATGAAGACGCCGAACTGCTGGGTCGCCCGGCGGGTAGCGTGTTCCTCAAGGCGTCGCGTACCACTTACGACCGTCGTGAGCGTTTCATGGAATACGTCGAGAGCTTGCTCGACCCTGTGCATTTTCGCCTGCACTTGCAGTTTGGATCTTCGAAATGACCCCTCAAACCCGCGCCCTCGGCGCCTTCTACGGTCTGGCCCTGGGCGATGCCCTGGGTATGCCTACCCAGTCCCTGAGCCGTGAGCAAGTGCAACAGCGCTTCGGGGCCATCACTGCCCTGGAAGCGGCTGGCCCCGACCAACCCATCGCACCGAATATGCCCGCGGGCGCCATCACCGACGACACTGAACAGGCGATCCTGGTCGGTGAGTTGCTGGTCGAGGGCCAGGGCAAGATCGCACCCACCGTACTCGCCCAGCGGTTGATCGACTGGGAAGCACGGATGCGCGCCAAGGGCTCCCAGGATTTGCTCGGGCCGTCGACCAAGCGTGCCATCGACCTGATCCTTGCCGGGCACACGCCCCAAGAGTCCGGACGCTACGGCACCACCAATGGCGCCGCCATGCGCATCACGCCCGTGGGCATCGCCGTGGATGTGAGCGACCCGGCAAAGTTTATCCAGGCGGTGATCCAGGCGTGCCAGGTCACCCACAACACCACATTGGGCATCTCCAGCGCGGCGGCGGTGGCTGCGGTAGTGTCCGCCGGCATCAATGGCGTCGACTTGGGCGAAGCCTTGAACATCGGCACCCAGATCGCCCAACAGGCGCAAGGCCACGGCCATTGGGTTGCCGGCGGGCGTATTTCCACCCGTATCAGTTGGGCGCGCACCTTGAGCGTCGGCAGTGGCGACAAAGCCCTGTTTGCCGACCTGGTGTATGAACTGATTGGCACCTCCGTCGCCTCCCAGGAGTCGGTGGTGGTGTCGTTCGTCCTGGCTCAGCAAGTGGCGGTGGGCGACATGAACGCGTTCGAAGCCCTGTGCCTGGCCGCCAGCCTGGGCGGCGACACCGACACCATCGCGGCGATTCTGGGAGCGATGCTGGGGGCGTGCCTGGGCATGCAGTGCTGGCCCGAGGCGATGATCGAGCAGGTCAAGCGGGTCAACGGCCTGGATCTGCAGCCGCTGGTGCAGGCGCTGCTCAACATGCGCTAAGCACCGCAGGCAAGCCCTCTGCCACACGGGGCTCGTTCAGTCAGGAAGACATCTGCCACAACCACAACAATGCAGGCATCAGGGAGCATCCTCATGAGCAGCACCTCTTGCGGCCAAAGCGCCGGGCAATTGGAAACACGCGGCATCGAACCGGTCCCCGAAAGCGAGTGCAACGGCCATCCGCTGCAACTGTTCTGGGTGTGGTTTGCCGCCAACATCAGCATCCTGGGTTTGCCGCTGGGGGCGACGCTGGTGGCGTTTCGTGGCCTGGCGATCTGGCAGGCGATCATCGTGGCGATCCTCGGCGCCGCCGGTTCCTTTGCAGTGGTGGGCATCATCTCCATTGCCGGTCGTCGTGGCCGTGCGCCGAGCCTGACCTTGTCTCGCGCCATTTTCGGCGTGCGCGGCAATATCGGTCCTACGCTGGTCTCGCTGATGTCGCGCCTGGGCTGGGAAACGGTCAACACCACCACGGCGGCGTTCGTGTTGCTGTCGCTGTGTTCGATCCTCTTCGGGTCAGCGGTAGAGGCGAAAAGCGCACCGCTGCTGACGTTGATCTTTATCGGTATTTTCGTGCTGCTGACCCTGGCCGTTTCCGGCCTGGGCCATGCCACGTTGCTGGTGATCCAGAAGTGGGCCACCTATGTGTTCGGTGCGTTGAATATCCTGGTAGGCGGCTTCCTCTGCGCCACCATCGACTGGAGCGCCGTGTTCAACGCCACACCGGCCCCGCTCAGCGCGATGATCATCGGCATCGGCACCATGGCCGCCGGCACCGGTATTGGATGGGCCAACGCCGGCGCCGATATGTCGCGCTACCAGCATCGCAGCGTCAAGGCCGCGCGCCTGGTGGCGTCCGCCGCGTTCGGTGCGGGCATTCCGCTGGTGCTGCTGATCACCCTCGGCGGCCTGCTGTCGGTGGGTAACAACGACTTGGCCTCGGCCACCGACCCGATTATTGCGATTCGCGACATGCTGCCCACCTGGATGGCCGTGCCGTACCTGATCACCGCGTTCGGCGGGCTGTTGCTGTCCAATAACCTGTCGGTGTATTCGGCCGGGCTCACCACCTTGACCCTCGGGTTGAAGGTCAAGCGCGTACATGCGGTGATCGTCGACATTGTCGCGATCTTTGCCGGTTCGATCTACTTCATGCTGATCGCCGACAGTTTCTACGGCCCATTCATTACCTTCATCTCGTTGCTGGCGGTGCCGATCACCGCGTGGGTCGGAATTTTCGTGGTCGACCTGATCCACCGTCACCACTACAGCGCCAAAGACCTGCTGGACGTGAGCCCAAGCAGCGCCTATTGGTATCGCGGCGGTGTGGAATGGCGTGCCTTCGGCGCCTGGGCCGTGGCCATCGTGCTGGGGTTCAGTTTCACCACCATTGGCACCACGGCCGAGAACATCTGGTTTGCCGGCCCATTGTCCGACTCCTGGCTGGGCCATAACGGCTTGGGCTGGATCGTTACCTTCCTGCTGGCCGGCGGGGTTTATGCGGTGTTGGGTGGCGCGGCTGACCGTCGCCCAGTGCCGGTAGAAAGCCACAATGTCTAGATTGCTGCACACCGGCCAGGTCATCGTCGACTTGGTCATGGCCCTGGATACCTTGCCCGCGACCGGCGGTGATGTACTCGCCAAATCGGCCAGTTTCGAGGCCGGAGGTGGTTTCAACGTCATGGCCGCTGCCCGTCGCAACGGGTTGCCGGTGGTCTACCTGGGGCGTCATGGCAACGGGCGCTTTGGTGACCTGGCACGCGCGGCGATGCAGGCCGAGGGTATCGACATGGCCCTTGCCACAAGCCCTGACAAGGATACCGGCCTGTGTGTGTCGCTGACCGAAGCCACCACCGAGCGCACCTTCATTTCCCACCTCGGCGCCGAGGGCGAACTCAGCGCCCAGGACTTGGCTGACGTGGTACCGCGTGCTGACGACTATATCTATGTCAGCGGCTACAGCCTGCTGCTTGAGGGCAAGGCCCAACCCTTGCTTGACTGGCTGCTGGCATTGCCACGAAACACTGTGGTGGTGTTCGACCCAGGCCCGTTGGTCAAGGCGCCGGGTTCGGCCTTGATGCGCAGGCTGTTGCCGCGTATCGACATCTGGACCAGCAACGGGCCGGAAGCGCTGGCGTTTACCGGTGCGTCGGATATCAACGCAGCGCTGCCCGCGTTGAGCCGGCACCTGCCCGCCAACACGCTGCTGGTGGTGCGTGATGGACCCAATGGCTGTTGGGTCGGGCGCGTGGGGCACATTGAGCACGTGCAGGGCTTCAAGGTGCGTGCCGTGGACAGCAACGGCGCAGGCGATGCGCATGCCGGGGTGTTTATTGCGGGGTTGGCAAACGGTCTGGAACCCGCTGAAGCGGCACGCCGAGCGAATGCGGCGGCGGCGTTGGCGGTGACGCGCTGGGGGCCGGCTACCTCTCCCGGTACCGCTGAAGTTGACGCCTTGCTCGCCGAATAAACACGGGCAACCTGTGGGAGGGGCAAGCCCCCTCCCACATTTGGCTCTATGTTTAGCCGGCCTTTTTCAGCGCCGCGATCAGTTCATCCTTACGCATCGTCGAACGCCCCGGAATATTCTTGGCCCGCGCTTCCTTCATCAGGCTTTCCTTGGTTTGCGTCCCCAGCGAAGCACCGCTACTACGCGAATGACCCTTCCGGCTGGCGGCCGCTCGTTTGGCCGATTCCTCTCGGTCCTGGGCCTTCTTCGCCGGGGCCTTGCGCTGGCCCGAGCCCCCGGCCTTTTCGCCACCGCCGGACTGCTTGTTGACGGTAGCCCAGGCACGGGCTTCGGCTTCTTCCTTGGACACGCCCTTGTGCTCGTAACTGTCTTCGATATGAGCGGCTTTGCGCTTCTGTTCGGCGGTGTATTTGGCTTTGCTTCCACGAGGCATCGCGATACTCCTTCTGGCCCTCGGTAACCGGGCCAGGCCAGGCAAAATAGATTACTGAGTGAGTTCACCGTCGAGCTTGCGCGCTTCGTCCACGCCCGATGCGGTCAGCTTGATGGGCAGGTTCAACGAATATTCGCCGGCGTCGTCGGTGGTGACATGACCATCCCTGATAAAACCGCGGTCTTGCAGGCCGGCCAACACGCCGGCCACTTCCTTTTCGCCACGGTAGTTGTCCAGCAGCTCCTTGCCCAGGCCCTGGGGGTGGGCGTGCAACAGGCGGGTGAGCACTTCTTTTTCGAGGTTTCTATCAACGTTCATGCATACCTCTTCACTGGGAAATGATCAGGTGTCGGTGTTGCGTGCGAAGGCTCAAGGCGCCGGTTGTTTCGGCGTGCCTGGCACGTTGGAATCGTCACCTTTGTTGACGCCGGGCTGATTGATTCCGGGGCCCATCTTGCCGTTGCCGACGCCCGCAGGTGCTTGGCGTTGCGGGTCGTCACCTCGGGTGCGTGGGTCGGTGCCGTTGTCGATGATCGCGCCGCCGTTGGTGTCGAGGCCGGTGCCCATGGACTTTTGCGAATCGGTGGTGGCGTCCGGGGTCGGGTCGGTCGGGCCGGTGGTCGAGCCGGCGGCAAATGCGCTCAGCGAAGCGGCGGACAGCAGGCCGGTGAGGGCGAGGGCAGCAAACTTGGTCGTGTTCATGAGGATGTCTCCATAGGGTTATTGTCCTTACCCTTTATTGGTCAGTCCTCGTTTTGCGTTGGTGCCTGGGTGGCGACGAACGGTATCAGCCCAGCTGCAAGATTTTCTCTGCTGTCGCCCTGCGCCACGCCAGCCGCGCCACGCTGATCAACCAATTGCCGGCAGCCACTGTCAGCACGCTGAGCATCAGCGCGGGCAAGCCGAAGTCAACGATGATCCAGCCCGCCAGCCATGGGAAACCGAACACACCGACGAAGTAGGCGAGGCTGAACAACAGCAAGGCCTGGGGCGTAGTGCCAACGGGTGCCTCGTTGGCCACCTGGCCATTGATCACCGAATACGTCAGGCCATAGCCGACCCCCAGGGTCACGGCCGCGAACAGGTAACTGGCATTCCCGCTCACGCCAAAGGTGAACAGCAGGATAGCCCCCAGCATCAGCCCGGACAGCGCACAGGCGGCCACATAGGCATCGCGCTTGACCACGTAGCCGGCGATCAACAGGCGGCTGGCAATCGCCGCACTCACGAAACCTGCGAAGAACAGCGAGTAATCCAGCCCGTGGGCCGCCGCATAGCTGGTCTGGAACGAAGACAACCCGCCAAACACACACCCTCCGAGGCCGACCATGACGATGGCAAATACCGCCCGCGAAGACAGCACGCGGCGGCAAGCTGCCCAGGAAATTTTCGACACCGGCGCCGTGGTGTGGCGTTTGAGCGCGGTGCCCAATCGCCAGAACACCAGCACCCCGAGCAGGCTGGCCAGGGCGGCAATGTAGAAAGCGCTGGTCAACGGCAGGCCCAGGGCATTCGCGGCCCGGCCCAGCAACGGTCCCGAGCCGATGCCGCTCATCATGCTGCCCGACAGCAGAGCGAAATATCTGGCGCGTTGTTGCGGCTCCACCAGCATCGCCACGATGATCGGCCCCAAGGTATAGAACACGCCCCAGCCCAGCCCGAGGGACAAGCCGAACAGCATCAAGCCCTCGCCAAAACCCGGCGCCAGCGCAAAACCCAGGCACGCCACCACCAGCAACCCACCCATGCCCGCAATCGCCCGCGCCGCGCCCCAGGCATCCGCCAGATGCCCGCAAAGCAGCACCGCCACGAAGGTACTGAGCATCGCCGTGGAGATCACACTGCCCGCGTCGTGCTCGTTGCCGCCGCGCGCATGAATCAGCAACGACAATAGGAACGTCGAGCCGTAGGACAGCGACAACAGGAAACTGGCAAGGCAAAACAGCGCGAACAGCTTCGTGCTCACCGGGGACGTGGACTGCATGGGGCCGCCTGGAGGTGATTGGAGTGATGCGCCACTGTTTACCACGCACACCGTCCGGGTTTGTTCTGTGGTTAGTGGTGCTTGCATTGCTTCAGGCCGGAGTAACCCGGCAACCCGCGAAATTGCACTGCAATCAGTCATCAAAGCGCCTTAGTATGTGTGCTTTGAAATTGCCCAAGGCTTGCCCATGACCATCGAGATTCGCCCTGCGGTGCCCAGCGATGCTGCGCAGATCCTGACGTTCATCACTGAACTTGCCGAGTACGAAAAGGCTCGGCATGAAGTGATCGCCAGCGTGGCGGACATTCAGCGCAGCTTGTTCGGCGAAGGCGCCACCGCCCATGGCCTGATCTGCTTGCGCGATGGCTTGCCGATTGGCTTTGCGGTGTTCTTTTTCAGTTACTCCACGTGGCTGGGCAGCAATTGCCTGTACCTGGAAGACCTCTATATCAACCCCGAGCAACGCGGCGGCGGAGCGGGCAAGAAGTTACTGCGCCACCTGGCCAAGATTGCGTTTGATAACGGTTGCGCGCGTTTCGAGTGGAGCGTGCTGGACTGGAACGAGCCGGCGATTGCCTTCTACAAATCCATCGGCGCCCAGCCCCAGGAGGAGTGGGTGCGCTACCGCATGGAAGGCGACGCGCTGCGCGACTTTGCCCTCGGCTGATGGAGTTTTGGTGCTTGGAAAAACCGGCCCTTGAAGCGCCGGTTTTTTTATTAATTTGCTCACAATATGGGATGCAAATTTATATATTGAGATGTTTCTGAGTCTGGGTTTATAGTCGGCGGCATCAGCACTCACTACCAAAAATAAAACAGGTGAAGCGATGCAGGCACAACCGTTGTCACTCCCCGCCGTGCCCGAGCCCACTTACGGCGAGCGGCTCAAAGGCAAGGTGGTGATCATCACCGGCGCCGCCCAGGGCATTGGCGAGGCGATCGTCGCGTGTTTCCAGGCCCAGCAGGCGCGCCTGGTCATCGCGGATATCCAGAGCGAAAAAGTCGAGCGCGTCGCCGCCCATTGGCGCGAGCGTGGCGCCGAGATTGACGCGCAAGCGGTCGACATCACCTCCAAGGAGCAATGGCAGGCGCTGGTCGATACGGCCATTGCGCGCTTCGGTAGGGTGGATGTGCTGGTCAACTGCGCCGGCGTCAACGTGTTCCGCGACCCGTTGCAAATGACCGACGAAGACTGGCGCCGCTGCTTTGCCATCGACCTCGACGGCGCCTGGTTCGGCTGCCGCGCGGTGCTGCCGCACATGATCGAGCAGGGCATCGGCAACATCATCAACATCGCCTCCACCCATTCCAGCCACATCATTCCCGGTTGCTTCCCGTACCCGGTGGCCAAGCACGGCCTGCTTGGCCTTACGCGCGCCCTCGGTATCGAGTACGCGCCCAAGGGCATTCGCGTCAACGCCATCGCTCCCGGCTATATCGAAACCCAGCTCAACGTCGACTATTGGAACGGTTTCCCCGACCCCCATGCCGAGCGTCAGCGCGCCTTCGACCTGCACCCGCCCAAGCGCATCGGCCAACCGGTCGAGGTGGCCATGACGGCGTTGTTCCTGGCCACCGATGAAGCGCCTTTTATCAATGCCACCTGCCTGATGATCGATGGCGGGCGGTCTGTGATGTACCACGACTAGTCCTTGAAACGCTCAATAACAAGAAGAGGTGCTCCATGCTTGGCAAAAACAGGTTCAAGAAGACACTCGGTGCCCTGGCACTGGCGATGGCGTTCAGCGGCGTTGTATCGGCTGAAGAAGTGAAGATCGGTTTTCTGGTCAAGCAGGCCGAGGAGCCGTGGTTCCAGACCGAATGGGCCTTTGCCGAAAAAGCCGCCCAGGACAAGGGTTTCAAACTCATCAAGATCGCCGTGCCCGACGGTGAGAAAACCCTTTCGGCCATCGACAGCCTGGCGGCCAACGGCGCCAAGGGCTTTGTGATCTGCCCGCCGGACGTGTCCCTGGGCCCGGCCATCGTGGCCAAGGCCAAGCTCAACGACATGAAAGTGATCGCCGTGGATGACCGCTTCGTCGATGCCAAGGGCAATTTCATGGAAGACGTGCCGTACCTGGGCATGGCCGCCTTCGAAGTGGGCCAGAAGCAGGGCGCCGCGATGGCCGCCGAAGCGAAAAAACGCGGGTGGGACTGGAAGGAGACCTATGCCGTGGTCAACACCTTCAATGAACTCGACACTGGCAAGAAGCGCACCGACGGTTCGATCAAATCCCTGGAAGAGGCCGGCATTCCCAAGGACCACATCCTCACCGCCCCGCTGAAAACCCTCGACGTTCCCGGCAGCATGGACGCCACCAACTCGGCCCTGGTCAAACTGCCCCGTGGCGCGAAAAACCTGATCATCGGCGGCATGAACGACAACACCGTGCTCGGTGGCGTGCGCGCCACTGAAAGCGCCGGTTTTGCCGCCGCCAACGTGATCGGCATCGGTATCAACGGCACCGACGCCATCGGCGAACTGAAGAAAGCCAACAGCGGCTTCTTCGGCTCGATGCTGCCAAGCCCGCACATCGAAGGCTATAAAACGGCCGAGATGATGTACGAGTGGGTGACCAAAGGCACCGAGCCGCCTAAGTACACCGCCATGGACGAAGTGACGTTGATCACCCGCGAGAACTTCAAGGAAGAACTGACCAAAATCGGGCTGTGGAAATGACTGCTGCGGCCCTGCGGTTTGACGGTATCGGCAAAACCTTTCCCGGGGTCAAGGCGCTCGACGGCATCTGTTTCACCGCCCACCCGGGGCAGGTACATGCCTTGATGGGCGAAAACGGCGCCGGCAAGTCGACGCTGCTGAAGATATTGGGCGGTGCCTATATCCCCAGCAGCGGCACGCTGCAGATCGGCGATCAGACCATGGCCTTCAAATGCGCCGCCGACAGCATCGCCAGCGGCGTGGCGGTGATCCACCAGGAGTTGCACCTGGTGCCGGAAATGAGCGTGGCCGAGAACCTGTTCCTGGGGCATTTGCCGACGCGTTTGGGCGTGGTCAACCGCGGCCAGCTGCGCAAGCAGGCGCTGGCCTGCCTCAAGGGCCTGGCCGATGAAATCGACCCGGACGAGAAGCTCGGGCGTTTGTCCCTCGGCCAGCGCCAGTTGGTGGAAATCGCCAAGGCGCTGTCCCGTGGCGCCCATGTGATTGCCTTCGATGAACCCACCAGCAGCCTCTCGGCGCGCGAGATCGACCGCTTGATGGCGATCATCACGCGCCTGCGCGACGAGGGCAAAGTGGTGCTGTATGTGTCGCACCGCATGGAGGAAGTCTTCCGCATCTGCAACGCGGTGACGGTGTTCAAGGACGGCCGCTACGTGCGCACCTTCGATGACATGAGCACGCTGACCCACGACCAGTTGGTGACCTGCATGGTCGGTCGCGACATTCAGGATATCTACGACTACCGCCCGCGCGAGCATGGCGAGGTAGCGCTCAAGGTCGACGGCTTGCTCGGTCCTGGCCTGCGTGAGCCGGTGAGTTTCGCGGTGCGCAAAGGCGAGATCCTTGGCCTGTTCGGGCTGGTGGGGGCAGGGCGCACCGAGTTGTTCCGCCTGCTCAGCGGCCTGGAACGCGCGAGTGCCGGCAGCCTGCAACTGTGCGGCGAAAAACTGCAGTTGCGCTCGCCTCGCGACGCCATTGCCGCCGGTGTCTTGCTGTGCCCGGAAGACCGTAAAAAGGAAGGCATCATTCCGCTGTCGAGCGTGGCCGAGAACATCAACATCAGTGCGCGGGGCGCCCATTCCACCTTCGGCTGGCTGCTGCGCGACGGTTGGGAGAAGGGCAACGCCGAGCATCAAATCAAGGCCATGAAGGTCAAGACCCCGAACGCCGCGCAGAAAATCATGTACCTCTCCGGCGGCAACCAGCAGAAGGCCATTCTCGGCCGCTGGCTGTCGATGCCGATGAAAGTGCTGCTGCTCGACGAACCGACGCGGGGCATCGATATCGGCGCCAAGGCCGAGATCTACCAGATCATTCACAACCTCGCAGCCCAAGGCATCGCGGTGATCGTGGTGTCCAGCGACCTGATGGAAGTCATGGGCATTTCCGACCGCATCCTGGTGCTGTGCGAAGGCGCCATGCGCGGCGAACAACTGCGCGCGCACGCCACTGAATCCAACCTGCTGCAGCTGGCCTTGCCGCGCCGCGTGACGAACTGAGAGAAGACCATGACCACTCAAAACAACGCGTTGCCAACCGCACGCAAACCCCTGGATATGCGCGCGCTGCTCGACAACTGGGCGATGCTGCTGGCGGCGGTGGGCATTTTTGTGCTGTGCGCCTTGCTGATCGATAACTTCCTTTCGCCGCTGAACATGCGCGGGCTGGGCCTGGCGGTGTCCACCGTGGGCATCGCGGCGTGCACCATGCTGTTTTGCCTGGCATCGGGGCATTTCGACTTGTCGGTGGGCTCGGTGATCGCCTGCGCCGGCGTGGTCGCGGCCATTGTCATGCGCGATACCGACAGCGTCATGCTCGGCATCGGCGCGGCGCTGGGGATGGGCCTGATCGTCGGGTTGATCAACGGCATCGTCATTGCCAAGCTGCGGGTCAATGCGCTGATCACCACCCTGGCGACCATGCAGATCGTGCGCGGCCTGGCTTACATTTTTGCCGACGGCAAGGCAGTGGGCGTGTCCCAGGACCAGTTCTTCATCTTCGGCAACGGCCAGTTGTTCGGCGTGCCGGTGCCGATCCTGATCACCATCCTGTGCTTCCTGTTCTTCGGTTGGCTGCTCAACTACACGACCTACGGGCGCAACACCATGGCCATCGGCGGCAACCCGGAAGCAGCATTGCTGGCGGGGGTCAACGTTGATCGCACCAAGATCCTGATCTTTGCCGTGCACGGTCTGATCGGCGCGCTGGCCGGGGTGATCCTCGCGTCGCGCATGACCTCGGGCCAGCCGATGATCGGCCAGGGCTTCGAGCTGACGGTGATCTCGGCGTGCGTGCTAGGCGGTGTGTCGTTGAGCGGCGGGGTCGGCATGATCCGCCATGTGATTGCCGGGGTACTGATCCTGGCGATCATCGAGAACGCGATGAACCTGAAGAACATCGACACGTTCTATCAGTACGTGATCCGTGGTTCGATCCTGTTGCTGGCGGTGGTCATCGACCGTATGAAACAACGCTGATCAAAAGCCCTGTGAGGGGCAAAGGTGGGAGGGAGCAAGCCCCCTCCCACAGTTTTACTCGGCGCTGAACTTGAAGACGGTGTTCTGGGTGTAGGTCTGCCCTGGGTTCAAGCGAGTTGATGCAAAGCTGGGCTGGTTAGGCGCATCCGGATAGTGCTGGGTCTCCAGCGTAAACCCACTCCAGTGCAGGTAAGTCTTGCCTGCTTTGCCCTTCACCGAACCATCGAGGAAGTTGCTGGTATAAAACTGCACCCCCGGCTCACTGGTGTAGAGCTGCAAGCGCCGGCCAGACTCCGGGTCATGCACTTCGGCGGCCAGCTTTTTCACGTCGCCCTTGGTGTCCAGCGCCCAGTTGAAGTCAAACCCGCCTTGCTTCGGTTCGGCGAATTTGAGCTGCGGATGATCGTCCTTGATGTGCTGGCCGATCGGCGTGGGCTTGAGGAAATCCATCGGCGTGCCCTTGACGGGGGCGAGTTCGCCGGTAGGAATCAGCGTCGCATTGACCGGCGTGTAGTGGCTGGCATGCAAGGTGGCAACCTGTTTGAGGATGTCGCCATTGCCCGCGCCGGCCAGGTTGAAGTAGCTGTGGTTGGTCAGGTTGAGCACCGTGGGTTTGTCGGTGGTGGCCTTGTAGTCGATGTGCAGTTCGTTCTTGTCGTTGAGGCTGTAGGTGACCTCGGTTTTCAGGTTGCCGGGGAAGCCCATCTCACCGTCCTTGGACAGGTAGGTGAGGGTGACCCCAACCGAGTCCTTGCCCTTGATCGGCTCGGCTTTCCATACATGCTTGTCGAAGCCCTGCGCGCCGCCATGCAATGCGTTGGGGCCGTCGTTGAGCGGCACCTGGAAGCGTTTGCCGTCGAGCTCAAAGGCGCCGCCAGCCAGGCGATTGCCGAAGCGCCCGATGGTCGCGCCGAAAAACGCCGTACCGGCCTGGTAGCCCTGTACGTCGTCGAAGCCGAGTACCACATCGTCGACCTTGCCGTGTTTGTCCGGCACCTTCAGCGACTGCAGTACGCCGCCGTAGGTGATGACGGTGGCTTGCATGCCATGGCTGTTGCGCAAGATGTACTGTTCGACGGGCGTGCCGTCGTTGGTTTTACCGAAAGGCTTGTGCTCGCTGCTGAGCCCTGCCGCCTGGGCGCCGCCGCTGGCGATCAGCATGGACATGGCAAGGCCCGAGAGCAGGTATCGAGGGTGCTTCATGGTCGAACTTCCTTTTGTTGTTCTGAGTGGAATAGTTCTACTAATAGCGATATTTTGTCGGTGTGACAGCGAATTTATAGCCTTAAACGCCGATTTCGTAAAATAAAATAAGACTAATTGATCGAGGCACCGTTATATGAGTACTGCACAGGCTGTTTATCCCGACCTTGAAGGCAAGACCGTACTGATCTCCGGGGGCGCCTCGGGTATCGGTGAATTCATGGTGCGCGCCTTTGCCGCGCAAGGCGCCAAGGTGGCCTTTGTGGACCGCGCACAAAGCCAGGGCGAACGCCTGGCGGCGCTGTTGAGTTCACAGGGGCGTACGGTGGAATTCGTATGCTGCGACATCACCGACGAAATTGGCTTTCGGGCGGCAATCACGCGGTTTGAGCAGTCGCTGGGGCCGATCACGGTGTTGGTCAACAACGCGGCGAACGACGTGCGCCACACCTTGGAAGACGTTGACTCGCAGATGTTCGACCAGCTGATTGCGGTCAACCTCAAGCACGCATTTTTTGCCGCCAAGGCGGTGGTGCCCATGATGAAAGGCGCCGGCGGCGGCTCGATCATCAACCTGGGTTCGGTCGGCTGGATGATGGCCTCCGCCGGTTACCCGGTGTACGCCGCCAGCAAGGCCGCCGCGCACGGTATGACCCGCGGCCTGGCACGGGAGCTGGGGCCTCACCATATCCGCGTCAATACGCTGGTGCCCGGTTGGGTGATGACCGAAAAACAACTGGCCATGTGGGTAGATGATGCGGCCAAGGAGCTGATCGCCCGCAGCCAGTGCATGCCCGGCAGTGTCATGCCGGAACATATCGCCAATATGGCGTTGTTTCTGGCCTCGGATGCCTCGGCGATGTGTTCGGCGCAGAATTTTATCGTCGACGGCGGCTGGGTGTAGCGCGACTTTCCAGACCCTGCAATCGAGTGTGGGAGCGGTGCTGATTCAGCGGGCTCCCGCACAGCGAGTCTTTGGTTTAGTCTGGAGCGCTTCGTTGATCGCCTCAGGAGCAGTGAGCATGACCGAGTACGTACCTCCCGCCGTCTGGACGTGGGACACCGAAAGCGGCGGCACCTTCGCCAGCATCAACCGGCCCATCGCCGGCGCCACCCACGACAAGGCGCTGCCGGTGGGCAAGCACCCGTTGCAACTTTATTCCCTGGCCACGCCCAATGGGCAGAAGGTCACCATCCTCCTCGAAGAACTGCTCGCCCTGGGCCACGCGGGCGCTGAATACGACGCCTGGCTGATCAAGATCGGCGACGGCGACCAGTTCGGCAGTGGCTTCGTGGCGGTCAACCCCAACTCGAAGATCCCCGCCTTGATGGATCACAGCGGCGCCACGCCGATTCGCGTGTTTGAGTCCGGCGCGATCCTGCAATATCTGGCCGAGAAATTCGGCGCGTTCTTTCCCAAGGAACCGGCCGCACGTGCGGAGTGTTTGTCGTGGCTGTTCTGGCAGATGGGTAGCGCGCCGTACCTGGGCGGTGGTTTCGGGCATTTCTACGCCTATGCGCCGAGCAAGATGGAGTACCCGATCAACCGTTTTGCCATGGAGACCAAGCGCCAGTTGGATGTGCTGGACAAGCGTCTGGCAGTCAGCGAATACATCGCCGGTGACGAATACACCATCGCCGACATCGCCATCTGGCCTTGGTACGGTGGCTTGGTCAAAGGCCGCTTGTATGGCGCGGCGGAATTTTTATCGGTGCATGAGTACACACATGTGCAGCGCTGGGCGGATGCGATTGACGCGCGACCGGCGGTGCAGCGGGGGCGCCGGGTTAACCGGGTGTCGGGCGAGCTTTCAGAGCAGTTGGCCGAGCGGCATGACGCGAGTGATCTGGACTGACTGAGATTCAAGTGTGGGAGGGGGCTTGCCCCCCCTCCCACATTTGGAGCGGTGTATACCCGTTTATTTGTAGCGTTGCTCGAACACCGCCACCTGTTCGGGCTTGATCAGCTCGAACGGTACCCAAACTTCGGCTTCGATCGGTTCACCCTTGATCATCCTAATCGCCGACGCCACCGCTTGGGTGGCCTGGGCCTTGGGATCCTGGAATACCGACGCCGCCAGCATCCCGCGTTTGACCGCCGCCAGACCATCGGGCAGGCCATCGATACCGACAATCGCCACTTCGCCCTTGGCCCTGCCGGATTGCTGCAAGGCCATGGCCGCGCCAATGGCCATTTCGTCGTTGTTGGCAATGATTGCATCGAACTGCGCCCCCGCCAGCAGCCAGTTGCTGGTCAGGTCCATGCCTTTGCTGCGTTGCCATTCGGCGCTTTGCTGCTCCACTACTTTGATCCCCGGAAAGTCCTTGAGCACCTGTTTGGCGCCTTCGGTGCGGTCGTGGGTGGCGTTCTGCGCAAGGTCGCCCATGATGATCGCCACATTGCCCTTGCCGCCAAGCTTTTCGGCGAGGTAGCGCATCTGCAACTGCCCGGCCTCGATGTCATTGGAGGCCACGGTGACCACGCCCTTGGGCAGCGTGCGTTCATCCGGATGGCGGTTGACGTACACCAGCGGCGTCTTGGCGGCGACTGCGGCGCGAGTCATGTTGGCGGTGGCGGAGGTGTCCACCGGCAGCACGATCACCGCGTCGACCTTCTGGTTGAGAAAACCCTCGACCTGGTTGAGTTGGCGCACCACGTCGCCCTGGGCATCTTCGAACTGGATCTGTACATCCTGCTGCTTGGCGGCGGCTTCCAGGCCGGTGCGCACGTAAGTCATGAAGTTATCGTCGACCTTGGCGATGCTGACGCCGATGTGATAACCGGCGAAGGTCCATTGGCTGAACAGCAGTAACAGAGTGGCAACGAGCAATGAATAGCGAGGCATGGGGGTGTTCCTTTTGTTGTTATAGGGTGAACGCTTGGCGGAAACGCGCCAGGGCCAGTTCGCTGTCGCCACTGGCCCAGCCTTCCAGGCCGACCACGCCGTTGTAGCCGATGCGATGCAAGGCCCTGGCGATGGTCGGGTAATGGATTTCGCCGGTACCGGGTTCTTTGCGCCCCGGTACATCGGCCACCTGGATTTCACCAATGGCAGGGCCCGCGCGCTGGATCAGTTCGATGAGGTTTCCCTCGCCGATCTGCGCGTGGTACAGGTCCAGGTTCATTTTCAGGTGCGGGCTGCCCACGGCTTCGATCAACGCCAGGGTGTCGTCGGCGCGGGCGAACGGGGTGCCGGGGTGGTCGACCGCGGTGTTGAGGTTTTCCAGCAGGAATACGCGGCCGGCGTCTTCCCCCAGTCGCGCGATTTTCTCCAGGGTCTTGCAGGCGCTCAACCACATGCGTCCGGTGGTCTGGCTGACGGGCTGCACCGGCAGGCCGTCGTCACCCAGGCCGGTGCCGTGCAGGTTGAGGCTGGGGCAGTTGAGCCGCTCGGCAACACTTAAGGATTCGCGGGCGCTGTCGAGCAAGCGGCGGATGCCGTCGGGGTCGGTGAGGGTGCCGCTGATATAGCCGGTCATCGAGGTGAAATCGGCGCCAGTGGCGGCGAGGGCGTTGATGTCCTTGTCGGTCCAGCTCCAGATTTCGGCGCAAAAACCCAGTGCATGAATGCGTTTGACGCGTTCGACGAAGGGCAGGTCGAGAAATACCATCTCGGCACTGATCGCCAGCTTGAACGGGATCACAGGGTCACCGCCTGACCTTGCTCATAGGACTCGATGCAGGCGCGCGCAATCGCCAGCGCCGCTCGCGCATCTTCGCCGCTGGCCAAGGGCTTGGCGCCGCTGCGCAGGCAATCGACAAAGTGGTTGAGCTCGGCGACGTAGGCGTCGCGCAGCAGGTCGGTGTCCAGGCGCTGAGTGTCGGCCTGGATGCCCGGTGCCAGGTAGCGCACCAGGTCGGACTCCTGCACGCCGCCCATGGTGAGCATGCCGGCGCTGCCGAACACTTCACCACGCACATCGTAGCCATACACGGCCTGGAAATTCGCCTCGGCGGTGGCAATCGCACCGTTGTCGAAGCGGATCGTGACCACGGCGGTGTCGAGCAAGCCTTTGCTTTTGTAGTCCGGGGCGATCAGCGCGTCGGCCATCACGTGGACCTGCACCGCCTCGGCGCCGGGGTTGAGGTAGCGCAGGGTGTCAAAGTCGTGGATCAGGGTTTCCAGGAAGATCACCCATTGTGGCGACGCGGCCGGGTTGTTCAGCGCCGGGTCGCGGGTGAGCGAACGCAGCAATTGCGGTGTACCGATACGCCCGGCCAGCACATCTTGGTGGGCCGTGCGGAAGCTCTTGGCGAAGCGCCGGTTGAAGCCGACCTGCAACGGAACGCGGGCATCGGCGGCGGCGGCGATGGCGCGGTCGGCTTCATCGAGGGTGATGGCCATGGGTTTTTCGCAGAAGATCCCCTTGCCGGCGCGGGCGGCGCTGATCACCAGCTCGGCATGGCTGCGGGCAGGGGCGGCGATGATGACGCCGTCGATGTCCGGGTCGTCGATCAACTGTTGTGGGTCGGTGTAGACCTTGTCCACGCCCAGCTCAGCGGCCAAGCGCGCGGCCTGACCGGGGGTGGGGTCGGCGATCGCTGTCAGGCGGGCACCGGCAATATGCCGCGCCGCAGTCAGGCCGTGGAAGCTGCCCATGCGACCGGCACCGATCAGGCCCAGGCGGATGTTCTGTGTACTCATGTGGTAACCCCTTCTTATTGTTGACCTCAGGACGATCCTGATGGGCAAAGAGGAGGGAGCAAAGGCTGTGCCAATTGATAACGCATTGATTTTATTGTGTTTTTAAAATCGATTAAACAAAATATGTTCATTTTGATGACATGCCTATACTGACATGTCAAAAACATGAACATGGACGCATCGGATGAGCCTGGCCTTCAGCGTACAAGACCTCGATTACCTCACGACCCTGGGGCCGGCCGCGTTGAACGACGGCCCGGTTGCCGCGCTGGAGCAGGCGTGGCGTGATTGCCAGCAGGGCCGCAGCGAACGCCCGGCCGACGTGCGCCAAGTGATCTGGGAATCCTGGCGACGCAGTGTCGAGGCCGCTATCGACCCCGCCGACAGCCAGTACCGCTTTGTTGCGCCGCAAACCTTGGCTGCCACCCTGGCCCGCCACCGCGTACTGATCGCCGCCGCCGCACAGGTCATGCATGGCTTGCTGGCCTACAACCCGCGCGGGCACATCAACCTCACCGATGCAGACGGCACCACCTTGTATTTCTGTGGGCTGGATATCACGCCGGTGGGCAGCCGCTTGCTGGAGTCGGTACAAGGCACCAACTGCACCGGGCTGGCCCTGGCCGAAGACCGTCTGGTGTATGTGCTGGCCGAAGAAAACTTCGCCGTCGGCCTGCGCCAGCGCCGCATGCACTGCGCCGCCGCGCCGATCAAAAATGCCCAGGGCCAGACCCTGGCCATGCTTACCCTCACCGCCGAACCCGGCTGGTTCCACTTCCACACCCTGGGCACCGTGCAGGCGGCGGCCGATGCTGTCTCTCGGCAGATGGCCCTGCAAGCCTTGCTCGAAGAACAGCAAGCCATGCTCGAAGTGCTCAATGAAGGCCTCGTGGTGCTGGATGAGCGCGGCTGCATCAAGGCGCTCAACCGCTATGCCCGTCAGTTGTTCGGGGTGGGGCTGGAGCTGATTGGCAGTCCCTTCCAGCGACTGGGGCGCAGTGAGTTGAGCGATCCGCTGAGTGAGCCCGTGCGCGACCTGGATTGCACCTTCCAACTGCATGACCGCAGCCAACTCGCGTGCCTGGTCTCGGTGTGCCCGCTGGAGCAGGGCGGGGTGATTGTGTCGCTGCGCGAAAACCGGCGCATCCGTGAAATCACCCGGCGTATCGTCGGCACCCAGGCGCGCTATACGTTCGACACCATCCAGGGCACCTCGCGAGCGATCCAGGATGCGTTGCACCTGGCGCGCATCGCCAGCCGCAGTGATTCCACTACGCTGATCCTGGGAGAAAGCGGCACCGGCAAGGAACTTTTCGCCCAGGCCATTCATAACGCCAGCGAGCGTTGCAACGGCCCGTTCGTGGCGGTCAACTGCGGCGCGATTCCACGAGACCTGGTGCAGAGTGAATTGTTCGGCCATGTCGAGGGCGCCTTCACCGGCTCGGCCCGTGGCGGCTCAGCGGGCAAATTCGAGCTGGCCGATGGCGGTACGATTTTTCTCGATGAAATTGGCGACATGTCCTTCGACGCCCAAGTGAGCCTGCTGCGCGTATTGCAAGAGGGCGAGATTGCGCGGGTCGGGGCCAAAAGCGCACGCCCAGTGGATGTGCGCATCATCGCTGCCACCCACCGCAACCTCAGCCAAGCAGTGGCGCAGGGCGCATTCCGCGAAGACCTCTATTACCGTCTCAACGTACTGAACCTGACCGTGCCACCCCTGCGCATGCGCCGCGATGACATCCCACTGCTGGCGCGGCACTTTCTCACGCGCTGTGCACGCTCGCTGCGTAAATCGGTGCAGGGTTTTTCGCCGCAGGCATTGGCCTTGCTCTCGGCGCATGCCTGGCCGGGCAACGTGCGCGAGCTGGAAAACGCCATCGAACGGGCAACCAACCTGGCCATGAGCGAGTTGATCCAGCCCGGCGATCTGCCGTTGGACACCAAGCCTCGCCCACTGGTCCGTGCCTATGAGTCGCAACCCACGCGGGACCTGAGCAGCCACGAAATGCACGCTATCGTCGCCGCGCTGAAAAACACCAGCGGCAATATCCGCCTGGCCGCTCAACAGCTGAACGTGTCGCGGGGTGGGCTGTATAACAAGATGAGTCGGTTTGGGTTGAGTGCCGGGGATTTTCGGGGCGGATGAGAGGGTATGGCGCAACTCTGCGCTGGCGGGTGCCGGTCGGCGCACTATAGGATGGGATGGTTGGTTGATCTGGTTCGATGTCGGCAAGCGCCGTGCGACGTTGCGCCCGGTTCTGCCGGCTGGGTAGCAAGAAACCTATTGAGTAGTCAGATCTAAGGAGAGATCCCGATGCCCCGCGAAGTTGAACCCATTATGTGCGTACCCGTCCCATCGAGGTCCGGCATTACTCACCTTTACACGTCAACGAACCTGACAGACGCTTTTGCGATCCGGCTCCCGGTGGGCACATCGAGCAACCCGGATTTGCTGGCTCGATTCATCCTTTTCCACCAGCCGTCCTGGATCGGATGGCTCCTGAAAGTGCGAGACACTCTCGTTGTGTGTCTGGGGCTCAAGACAGCCAAGCATCTGGCATCACTGGCTGATCGGGTTGGCCCCTTCAAGGTCTACAGCACGAACCAGACTGAAATCGTGTTGGGAGAGGACGACATGCACCTCGACTTCCGGATATCGGTCCTGTGTTCTGAAGAGGCAGAGTCGGAAGGCAGTCGCCAACTGGTTTTTTCAACCGTGGTCCAGTGCCACAACCGTCTGGGCCGGGCCTACCTCTTCGTGATCGCCCCCTTTCACCGCTTGGTCGTCAAGGCCAGCCTGCGCCGTGCCGCACGCATCGGTTGGCCTCTGGCTGGCTGAGTCGGTGTGGCTTGGCTCCCACATTTGAACTGAGTTTAGGCCGAGGGCTTCATGCACTCGATAGAGCGATCCACTGTGGTCCTGGCAATCTCCAGCAAATGCCACACCGCCAGAATCTTCGCGCGCTGAGGATTGTCGAGTGCCTCGCCGCAATCCAGCGCAGTTGCCGAAGCACTGTCGAGCAAACTGGCGGTGTAGAGCAGAGCATCTTCGAAGCTCAGGTCTTCGTTGATGGCGTGAAAGCCTTGGGTGGGCAAATAGTGGTCGATGGCGCGGTTAAAGGCGGCACGGTCTTTGGCGGGGTCGCGGGGTGGGTCGGGTAGGACTTTATTCATTGTGTAACTCCTATTGAGCAAGGGAGCTACCGCCAACGCTGCTAAACGAGGGTGGCAGCTGTACGCGGGTTAGCAGACCGGTCAATAGGAAAACCAGCGCACCCGAGGGTGCCCCGCGCACAGCCACCATAAAACGCAGAGGTGAACCGTGTGCCTATTGACGTCAGGCTGCTAAACCCGATCACTGAAATCCAGCGACGCAGCGAAGACTAGCCACCGATTGCAACAGGCACAAGGCGGCGGAGATTGTCTAGGAAACGTCCTGCAATTAAAAGGGAGGCGCCTTGCTGGCCCTTTACAAGCCATGACCAAATGCAATTAGCCCCACATGGAAAATACGGTGCGTGAGCGAGCGCCTGCGCCGCGATTACCACCTGCGCTACGGCTTCAACTGCTTCCAGTCAATCGAAAACCGCGCCAGGTATTTGCGCAGCCGATCCGCATCGTTCGGTTGTGCCTTGGCCTGGCGCGACACGCCAAACAAGCGTCGGCCTGCATCGGACAGGCTGTCGGATTGCAGGCATACGTCGATAACGGCCTTGAGTTGCAACTGGTCAAACAGATCCAGGTCGGCCGGCAGGTACGCGTGGGGTGCGCTCAGACCCCAGGCATAACGCAGGCGCTGTATTTCTTCCTCGACCTGGGCTTGATCGATACGCCCGCTGTCGGCCAGGGTCGCCATGCGTGTGATGGAAGCGGACAGTTCGCGAAAGTTGCCCAGCCAGGCCGCTTCGCTGGAGCAGGCAAACGCCAGGTAGCGGCGCCGCGCTTCCAGGTTGAAACTTACGCGACGGCCTTGTTCGCGGGCGTGGCGCTCCAGCTCGAAGTCGAGGTTCGGCTCGATGTCTTCGCGGCGGCCCGCCAGGCCGGGCAGGTCGAAGGTCCATAGGTTGATGCGCGCGTAGAGGTCTTCGCGAAACAACCCGTCGGCGACCCGCTCGCGCAGGTCGCGGTGGGTGCCGGCGATGATCAGGAAGTCGCTGGCCACTTCGGTGTCGGCGCCCATCGGGTAGAAGCGTTTTTCTTCAATGGCCTTGAGCAGCATGGCCTGTTCGTCGAGGCCCAGTTCGCCGATTTCATCGAGGAACAGCATGCCACCGTGGGCGGCGCGCAACAGGCCGTCGCGGGCGTTTTGCGCGCCGGTGAAGGCGCCCTTGATATGCCCGAACAGCGCGGACATGGCGCCATCGCCGCGCAGGGTGGCGCAGTTCACCTCAACGAAGCGGCCCTGCAGTTGATGGCGGCTGCGCTTGAGTTCGTAGATGCGCCGGGCGAGGAAGGATTTACCGGCCCCGGTTGGGCCGATCAACAGCATCGGCGCGGTGGAGCGCACGGCCACGCGTTCGATCTGTTCGATGGAAGCGTTGAACGCAGGGTTGCGTGTGGCGATCCCGGATTTGAGAAACGCCAGGCCTTCCAGGCGCTGGTGGGAGAAACGCGAAGCGATGCGGTCGTAGCGCGACAGGTCGAGGTCGATCAGGGTGTGGGTGCCGGTGGCGGGTGCGTCGGCATCCAGGCGTCGGCTGGGGGAGGTTTGTATCAGGCGGGCCGGCAAGGTGCGCGCTTCGGTGAGCAGGAACCAGCAAATCTGCGCCACGTGGGTGCCGGTGGTGATATGCACCAGGTAATCCTCGCGCTCGGTGTCGAAGCGGTAGGCACTGGTGAAGTCGTGCAACGCGCCGTACACCTCTTCGAAATCCCAGGGATTGGCCAGCGGCATCGGGTGCAGGCGCACCTCGGTGTGGGGCGAGATCTGCTGGATGTCGGCGCGCACTCGCTCGGCAAGGCTGACATCGCGGGCGTCGACGTCGTGGATCAGTTCCAGGCGGTCGATCTGCAGATCATCCTGCTGGCACAGCCCGACGCTGGGGCGCCAGTGGTTCCAGCGATTGGCGCCCTTGCCGACGCGATCCAGCTTGGAACCGATAAATCCGATGGCGACCGTGCGCTTGTGTTTCATGACTGGACCAAAATATAAGTAACGATATGTAAGGATAGAAATAGGGGGATGGGTTTGTCATCGTTTTTCAGCGATAAAAAGATTGCGGATAAAAATAACTATATAAAACAATATATTACGTATTTTTTAACACCGAGCGTAAAACCTGGCACGTCTGCTGCTATCACCAGCACGACGCCGCAACGACGGCTTTTCAAAAAAGAACCGAGATCATGCAAAACAACACCTACCAACTGCTGGAAGTCGCCAACGGCAAACCGATCAAGCTCTGGACCGAAGGCGTTCCGGTGGAGCCCGAAGCTCGTCAGCAACTGATGAACACGGCCAGGATGCCGTTTATTTTCAAGCACCTCGCGGTGATGCCGGATGTGCACCTGGGCAAGGGCTCGACCATCGGCAGCGTGATTCCCACCGTGGGCGCGATCATCCCGGCGGCGGTCGGGGTGGATATCGGCTGCGGCATGATCGCCGCGCGCACCACGCTGATGGCCGGCGACCTGCCGGATAACCTGTATGGCCTGCGTTGTGCCATCGAGGCCGCCGTGCCCCATGGCCGTACCCGCAGCCGTAAAGGCCGTGACAAAGGCGCGTGGGAAGACGTGCCGGCCCAGGCCGATCAGGTATGGGCCACGTTGCATCCGCGCTTCAAGGCGATCACCGACAAGTACCCGCAACTGGAGCGCAGCAACCACCGCCAACACCTGGGGACGTTGGGCACCGGCAACCACTTTGTCGAGGTGTGCCTGGATGAGGCCAACCGTGTCTGGTTCATGTTGCACAGCGGCTCGCGGGGCGTGGGCAATGCCATCGGCAACCTGTTTATCCAGTTGGCCCAGGCAGACATGCGTCAGCACCTGGCCAACCTGCCGGACCGCGACCTGGCGTATTTCGAAGAGGGCAGCCAGCACTTCGATGACTACGTGCAAGCCGTGGGATGGGCTCAGGATTTTGCCCGGCAGAACCGCGAGTTAATGATGCGCGCGGTGGTCCAGGCCACGCGGCAAGTGATCAGCAAACCGTTTGAAGTGGCGCTGGAAGCGGTGAACTGCCATCACAACTATGTGCAAAAAGAGCGGCATTTTGGCGAAGACATCCTGGTGACCCGCAAGGGCGCGGTCTCCGCGAAAAAAGGCGAGTTGGGGATTATTCCGGGCTCCATGGGCGCAAAAAGCTTCATCGTGCGCGGGCTGGGCAACGAACAATCGTTCTGCTCGTGCAGCCATGGTGCGGGCCGCACCATGAGCCGCACCAAGGCGAAGAACACCTTTACCGTCGCCGACCAGATCCGCGCGACCGCCCATGTGGAGTGCCGCAAGGACGCCGATGTGATCGACGAAATACCGATGGCCTACAAGGACATCGACCGCGTCATGCACGCCCAGCGCGAGTTGGTGCAGGTGCTGCACACCTTGCATCAGGTGGTGTGCGTCAAGGGATAAACGGAGGAATCGAAATGCAAAGGGAAGAACGGCACCCGTTGAGCGACGCCATGCGCGCCCGGGTTGCGCAGGAACTGGACCGAATAGAGCGCGAGCGCAATGTGAAAGTGCTGTATGCCTGCGAATCCGGCAGTCGCGCCTGGGGTTTTGCTTCCACCGACAGCGACTACGATGTGCGCTTTGTCTATGTGGAAAAACCTGATTGGTTCATGCAGGTGGATGCGCCGCGCGACGTGATCGAACGTCCGCTGGATGACGAGTTGGACGTGAGTGGCTGGGAACTGCGCAAGACTTTGGGTCTGCTGCGCAAATCCAATCCCACGTTACTGGAGTGGCTGGATTCGCCGTTGGTGTATCGCCAGCAAACCGAGGCCACCGCGCAGTTGCGGGCGTTGGCCGAAGCCTTCTACAGCCCGCCGGCTGCGCGTAATCACTACCTGTCGATGGCCAGGAAGAACTTTCGCGGTTACCTGCAAGGCGAAACGGTACGCTTCAAGAAGTACTTCTACGTGCTGCGGCCGTTGCTGGCGGTGCGCTGGATCGATCTGGGCCTGGGGCGCCCGCCGATGACCTTCGCCGACTTGCTGAGCACGGTGAGCGACGCGCCTCTGTTGGACGAAGTGGCGACATTGCTGGCGCTCAAACGCAATGCCGGTGAGGCGGCTTATGGTCCGCGGCGGCCGGCGTTGCATGCCTTCATCGTGGCTGAGCTGGAACGCGAGGTACCGGTATTGCCACGCACTCGGGAAGACTCGCAACGACTGGACCGCTACCTGCGGGACACGGTCAAACGGTTTGCATAAGGACGACTATGAAACAGGACGTGATTGAACTGGATGGTGCCATCGGCGGTGGCCAGGTATTGCGCAGTGGCGTGAGCCTGTCGATGGTAACCGGGCGGACGTTGCTCATCAGGAACATCCGCGCCAGGCGCAGCCGCCCGGGGTTGATGCGCCAACACTTGACGGCCGTGCTGGCCGCAGCCCAGGTGTGTGGCGCGCGGGTGGAAGGCGCTGAGCTGGGATCGCAAACCCTGCGCTTTGCGCCGGGGCCGATTCAGGGCGGCGACTACCGCTTTGCGATTGGCACGGCGGGCAGTTGCACCCTGGTGTTGCAAACGCTGTTGCCGGCGTTGTTGCGGGCACCGGGCGCCAGCCGCGTGACCCTGTGCGGCGGCACTCATAACCCGCTGGCGCCGCCAGTGGACTTTTTGCAACGTGCCTGGTTGCCGTTGTTGCGGCGCATGGGCGCGCGTGTCGAGTTGACGCTGCTCCGGCATGGTTTCGTCCCGGCCGGTGGCGGCGAGTTGCAGGCGTTTATCCAGCCCGGCGAACTGGCGCCGTTGCACCTGATGCAGCGTGGCACATTGCTGCAAGCGCGGGCGACCACGCTGAGCGCCGGCCTGCCCCCCCAGGTGAGCGAGCGTGAGTTCAAGCGCGTACGCCAGCGACTGGACTTCAGCCTGGAGCAGTTGTCTGCGGTCGAGATAGACCCCGATCAAGGCCCGGGCAATGTGCTGATGCTGGAGTACGCACACGAGCACGTCACCGAAGTGTTCAGCGCCTTTGGCATGGCCAGGGTTCGCGCCGAAACCGTGGCCGATGAGGCGATCAACCAGGCCCTGCAATGGCAGGCCAGCGACACGGCGGTGGGCGAACACCTGGCCGATCAACTGCTGTTACCGATGGCATTGGCGGGCGCTGGCAGTTTTACCACGCCGCAGATGAGCGACCATCTGCACAGCAATATGGCGGTGATCCGCCGCTTCCTGCCGGTAGTGATTGAAAGCCACGAGCAGGAGGAGGGCGGGTTGAAGGTCGAGTGCCGGGCGCGCTAAAGATTCTCGGAGGTAACAATCTGCGGCGCTATATGCACCCGATGCCGCAGCGCATCGAACCCCTCGGCACTCTGCAACTCCACCAGCAACTGCACCAGTGCCAGCGCCGTCTGGCGCGGTTGCGAGTCCATCACCACATCGATCAGGCCCTGGCTCAACGCCTGGCGTGACAGTTCGGTGGACTCCTGCAAAATGCAGCACAGCGCGGGCCGCTTGGGCAGTTGCGCCAGGGCGCTGATAATGCCGTCGCCACCGCCGCCCACCACGCACAGGCCGCGCAGGTCGGTGTGGCGGCTAATCAGGTCGAGGGTGGCTTCTTCGGTAATGTCGCAGTTGTCCAGGTTGATCAGCGGTTCCAGCGGCTTGAGCCCCGGCGCGTGTTCGGCCAGGTAGCTGTGCAGGCCTTCGACGCGTGCCTGGTGGCCGAGGAAGCGATGGCCGCCGAGCAGGATCCCCACGCTGCCTTTGCGCGCGCCGCATGTGCGTGCGAGCAACCAGCCCATGGTGCGCCCGACCACGTGGTTGTCCTGGCCCACGTAAGGTTCCAGGGCCTGCTCATGAATATCCGAAAGCAGCGCCACCACCGGCACGCCGGCCGCGCGGATCTGGGCCAGGCACGCATTGATCAGCGGGTGGGCAAAGCTGACCACCGCGAGGGCGTCGCACTGCACGGCCAATTGTTCGATCTGCGCGACGATGGCGCTTGGGGTGCGGTCGTTGATGTATTCGAATTGGCAACTGAGGTTGGCCGTGGCGTGATGCTCTGCGGCGTCGCTGATCGACTGCGCCAGGTTCGCATAGAACGCCTGCGCCGTGCCCAGCAGCAGGATGCCGAAGCGGTAGGTGGGGCGGCGTTCGCGAATGCGTTGGCCGATCAGCCGCGCGGCAAAGTAGCCCACGGCTTCGGCGGCCTGGAACACCTGTTCGGCGGTGTCCGGGTTCACCGGCGCTCGCGCGTTCAATACGCGGTCGACGGTGGCCACACTGAGGCCCGCCTGGGCGGCCACGGTGGCGATGGTTGGGCGTTTGGTGGTGTGCATGGCTGGCCCCTTGTGCGTCTTGATAGAAAACTATCAAGTCCCGCTGGGCCTGGATGATAGCTTGATAGGGAATGGATTCAAGGCCTTGAGGGGGATTTGGCCGCACTCTATGGTGGGTCTCGCAACGCATCTGAAACTTTTCGCTTGCGGAGAATAATAACAATGCCTGAACACACCGCCCAAACCGCCCAAACCGCCCGGCGCGACTACAGCCTGACCGGCCCCGAAGCTGCCCGCGCGGCCGAAAAAGGCCTGGTCTCGGCCAGTTGGTACCAGTCGCCGATTTCCCGTAAACGCATGAAAGAACTCATGCAACGCCGAGACGGCCCGGCGCTGCTCGACACCGCCATCTGGGTGATCGCGCTGTTTGCCACCGGCTTTGGCGGCTATTGGTTCTGGGGCTCGTGGGCCTGCGTGCCGTTCTTCCTCGCCTATGGCGTGTTATACGGCACCGCCTCCAACCCGCGCTGGCACGAAACCGGCCACGGCACCGCGTTCAAGACCCGCTGGATGAATGACGTGCTGTACCAGGTCGCCTGCTTCATGTGCATTTTCGAACCGCATGTATGGCGCTGGAGCCATGCCCGTCACCACACCGACACCATCGTGGTCGGCCGCGACCCGGAGATCGTCGAGCCGCGCCCGCCGAGTCTGTGGATGATGTTTCTCAGCCTGTTCAATCTGCCCCTCGCCTGGAAAACCTTCAGCGGTGTGGCGCGCCATGCCGTCGGCCAAATGAGCGCCCAGGAGCAGGACTTTATCCCTGAATCGGAGTGGCCCAAGGTGTACCGCGCCGCGCGGATCTGGGTGGGTATATATGCGCTGCTCATCGGCACGGCGTTGTACCTGCACAGCTGGCTGCCGCTGATGCTGGTGGGCCTGCCGAGTATTTATGGCGCCTGGCTCGGCTACGTGTTCGGCCTGACCCAGCACGTGGGCCTGGCCGAAGACGTGCTCGACCACCGCAGCAACTGCCGCACCATCTACATGAACCGCGTGCTGCGTTTTATCTACATGAACATGAATTACCACCTTGAGCACCACATGTACCCAATGGTGCCGTACCACGCCCTGGCGCAGTTGCACGAAGAGATCCGCAACGACTGCCCGCCGCCCTACGCCAATCTGTTCGAGGCTTACAAAGAGATCATCCCGACGATCCTGAAGCAGCGCCGCGACCCGACGTATTTCGTGCAGCGGCCGATTCGCCCCCAGGCAGAACCGGCTGCCAGTGCCCCGACACATGCAGAAGCTGCTGTTAGCTAATCCTCCTTAAAACAAGAGATAACGCCATGAACGATCAATGGATCGACGTCTGCGCCGTGGGCGAAATAGACGAAGAAGACGTGCTGCGCTTCGATCACGGTGCCCACACCTACGCGGTGTTCCGCTCCGCCGACAATGAATTTTTTGCCACAGCCGGCCTGTGCACCCACGAGAAAATCCACCTCGCCGATGGCCTGGTGATGGACCATGTGGTCGAGTGCCCCAAGCACAACGGGCGCTTCGACTACCGCTCGGGCAAGGCCCTCGGCGCGCCGGTGTGCGTCAACCTCAAGACCTACCCGGTGCGCGTTGAAGCGGGGCGGGTATTGCTCGCGGTCACGGCGTGATGATCAGCGCACCCATGATCATCGTCGGCGCCGGCCATGCCGGCGGCCGTGCGGCGCTGACCCTGCGCGAAGAAGGGTATACCGGGCGCCTGATCCTGATCGGCGACGAACCGCACTTGCCCTATGAACGACCGCCGCTGTCCAAGGGGTTGCTGCAGGGCACCGCGGACCTGGCCGGTTGCAGCCTGTGCGACAGCGCACGGATGGCTGAGTTGAATATCGAACATATCGCCGGGAACCCGGTGACCCAGTTGCAGCCACGGCAACAGCGGCTGCAACTCGCCGACGGCCAATGGCTGGCCTATGCCGGGTTGCTGCTGGCCACCGGCGGCAGGGCGCGGCGTTTGCCTCAAGCGCAGGCCAACGTGCTTTACCTGCGCACCCATGATGAAGCCCTGACCCTGCGCAGTGCCTTGCGTCCGGGCACGCGGCTGGTGATTGTCGGCGGCGGGTTTATCGGCCTAGAGGTCGCCGCGAGCGCTAGAAGCCTGGGCTGTGAGGTCAGCGTGCTCGAAGCCGGGCCGCGCCTGGCGGGCCGGGTGTTGCCGCCGGTGATCAGCCAGGCATTGTTGGACCTGCATCGCGGCCAAGGGGTCGATGTTCGTTTGAATGTGGCACTGGAAACCATCCATGACGATGCCGTGCAATTGGTCGACGGGCAGATGTTGCCCTGTGACCTGGTGGTGGTGGGCATCGGTATGCAACCCAATCTCGAACTGGCTGCCAACGCAGGGTTGGAGGTCGGGCAGGGCATTCGCGTGGATGCCTACCTGCGGACCAGCGCGCCGAACATCTATGCGGCCGGCGATGTCTGTGAGTTTCGCCAGGGGGGCGAGTATCAACGCCAGGAAACCTGGCGTAACGCCGAGGCGCAGGGGCGGCATGCGGCGCTGAATCTGTTGGGCCGTGAAGTGGCTTTTGACGCGATCCCCGGTTTCTGGTCCGACCAATACGACTGGGGCCTGCAGACGGTGGGCGTGATGACCGCGACGACGGCCGGTCGCGTACTGCCGGCCGGCGGTCTGCTGCTGTTTTACCTCGATACCGAGGGCCATTTGCAAGGTGCCTGCGGCTGGGGCATCGGCAACAGCGTGGCCAAGGACATCAAGCTGTGCGAACGCCTGATCAGTGCTCGGATCCCGCTCACCGCGGCCCATCTGGCTGACCCTGAGTGGCCCCTTAAACAGTTACTGCGAGGCTGACGATGCGCCAATTGCTGGTATTTCAATCGCTGTGGGCCATGCAAACCGAACCCGGTCCGCTCGAAGCGCAGCTGGACCGAATCGCCGCCGCCGGCTTCGACGGCATCACCGATCACTATTGGCGGCCCGCCGAGGTGGCGCGCTTGCACGCCGCCGCCACATCGCGGGGCTTACAGGTCGAAGGCCAGTTGTTCCCGCAAACGGTGGACGACCTGGCCGCCGCGCTGGATGTGATCAGCGGTTATGGCTGCCACCACCTCACGCTGCAAGCCGACGTGCGCCCGCGCACCCAGGCCGAAGCCGCCCGGCTGGTCGAAGGCTGGCAACGCCTGGCCGAGCAGGTGGACTTTCCGGTGCTGCTGGAAACTCACCGCTATCGGCTGACCAACGACCTGCTGTTCACCCTCGACCTGCTGGCGCAAATGCCCGACCTGAAGCTGCTCGCCGACCTGTCGCACTATGTTGTCGGGCGTGAGTTGCCGGAGCCGGGCACCGTTGAGGACGATGAACAGATCCGCACCATCCTGCGTCACAGCTGGGGCTTCCATGGGCGCGTGGCCAGCAGCGAGCAGGTGCAGGTATCGCTTGAGTTTCCCCAGCACCACGCCTGGGTCGAGCGCTTTACCGGTTGGTGGCGCTACGGCATCGACGACTGGCTGGCCCGGGCTGATACCCCGCGGAGTTTGTCGTTCACCTGCGAACTGGGCCCGCCGCCTTATGCGATTACCGGCGCGGATGGACGTGAGATCAGCGATCGCTGGGCCGAGGCGTTGAGGCTCAAAGCACTGATACGTCAGGTGTGGAGCGAGTGCCAAACGAGGGACTGAAGAGCACATGACTCAAAAGAGCCACTACCCTGGCAGCAGTCCGGTGCTGACCGCGACAATCAGGAACACCCCCAGCAGCGCGCGGTAGATCACGAACGGCCAGGTCGAGAAGCGCTCCAGAAATTTCATCAGCCCCCAGATCGCGAAGAACGCCGAGACGCTCGCCACCACCAGCCCGAACAGCAGGTGCGGCCAGGCGTGGGCCGGCAGGTCGGCGTGCAACAACACCCAGAGTTCTTTCAAACCGGCGAGGGCGATGGCCGGCAGGCCCAGCAGGAACGAAAAGCGCGCGGCTTCTTCACGCTTGAAGTTCAGGAACAGCGCGGCGGTCAGTGTGGAGCCGGAACGCGACACCCCGGGAATCAACGCACCAATCTGCGCGATACCCACGATCAATGCATCCCGCAGGCGCATCTGGCCCACCTCGCGGGTGTGCCGTGCCCGCAGCTCGGCCGCTGCCAGCAACACCGCCATGACCAGGCAGGAAATGCCGATCACCATCAACCCGCGCAAGGGCGAGTTGCAGGCATTCAAGGTCGAAGACAGAGCCAGCCCGGCGATGCAGATGGGGATAGTCGCCAAAACGATCGCCACCGCCAGCTTGAACCAGCGGTCGTTATAGTCACCTCGGCGCACCGCGCCGATGCTGCCGGTGGTCACCTGGCGTACGTCGCGCCAGAAGTAACTCACCACCGCCGCCAGCGCCGCCAACTGCATGGCCGCCGAAAACGCCGAGCCGGGGTCTTGCCAGCCAAGCAGGGCGGGCACCACGCGCATATGGGCGGTAGAGGACACCGGCAACAATTCGGTGATGCCCTGGATCACCCCCAGGATAAAGATCTGCAAATAACCCAGGGACGCAAAGCCCACATCCAGGCCGGCGGAACAGACGTTCGTCAAAATACATGTCCTTGAGAAAGGGGGATTTCGGCGAAGTCTATTCGAAATGTTTCAGCGCTTCGGCAGCAGGGCACGGCTATTTGCAATCGGTTCAGCAAGTAGAAAGGTTCGCCGCTGTATTGGACTGTTCCGCCGATTTGTGAACAATGTCGCCGTGCATTTTTCACCGAGAGCCCCATGCCTGAAACCACTGTCGAACTGATCCAGACCGGCCCTGAAGAGGCCCAACTGATCCGCAATCTTTACCAGTACTACGCTTATGAATCCTCGGACTGGGAGCAGGAGGATGTCGAGGCCGACGGCCGTTTCTACATCCACGACGAACACCTGGCCCGCTACTGGCAGGACCCGCGTTGGAGCGCCAACCTGCTGCTGGTCGATGGTTTCATCGCCGGTTTCCTGTTGATCGAAGACAGTGAAGTCCCTGGCGTCGACGCCCTGGAGCTGGCCGACCTGTTCATCCTCAAGCGCTACCGCCGCAAAGGCATCGGCCGCGCCATCGCCAGCCAGGTGCTGTGCAGCGGCGAGGCCGATTGGCTGGTGCGTTTTTATGACCAGGACGAAGTGTCCCAAGCGTTCTGGCGCACGGTGCTGGATAACCTGCCGCGCCCGGTGCACGCCATCGAGCTTGAGGATGAGCCGCAGTTGGTGAGTTACCTGATCACCCGTGCGGCGTTGCATTAAACGCCTGCTGCATCGCCTGCGGCGGTTGGCCGAACGCGCGTAGAAACGCCTGGCGCATGCGTTCGCGGTCGCCAAAGCCGGTTTCACGCGCCACCACTTCAACCGGATGACGGCTGGTTTCCATCATCGCCCGCGCGGCCTCCACGCGCAGGGCTTCGATGGCCTTGGCCGGGGTTTGCCCGGTTTCTTCGCGAAACACCCGGCTGAACTGGCGCGGGCTCAGTCGCGCGACATCGGCCAGGGCTTCCACCGACAGGTCATGCGTGAGGTTTTCGCGGGCATAGGCCAGGGCCAGTTGGACGCGGTCGGACTTGGGGTCCAGTTCCAGCAGCGCCGACAATTGCGACTGCTCGCTGCCGCGGCGCTGGGCGATCACCAGTTTGCGCGCAATGCGCCGGGCCAAATCACTGCCCAGGTCGTTCTCCACCATGGCCAGCGCCAGGTCCACACCGGCGCTCATGCCGGCGCCGGTCCACACCTGACCATCCACCACGAACAGTTTGTCTTCTTCCAGGCGAATGGCCGGGTAGCGCTTGCGAAATGCCGGCGCGTGAATCCAATGGGTGGTGGTGCGCTTGCCTTCCAGCAAGCCGGCGTCGGCCAGGACAAAGATGCCCATGCACAGTGAGGCGACCCGGCGCGACTGGGCCGAAGCGGCCTTGACCAGCTCCAGCAGGTTGGCCTCCGGCAGGCGAAATTCCAGGTAGCCGCTGACGATCAGCGTGTCATAGCCCTCGGGCCGAACCGCTGAGGTATTCACCGAAAACCCCAGGGACGACATCACCGCGCCGCCGCATTCCGACACCAGGTGGAACTCATAAGCCGGCTCGCCACGCAGCAGGTTGGCGCACTCGAACACCGAGCCCAGGCTGAGGCTCAGCGACTGGAAGTTCGGGTAAACCATCAGCGCAACGCTGTGCATCATCATTCTCCAAGCGGTCGGGAGAGGCGATTGTCGGCGCGTGCCTGGCAAACGGCAACCGACTTCGCGGCATGTCCGTAATCCTTGCGCATCTGACATTGTGAGCGTCCGGCGCGGCTTCTAACATGGCCCCAACGAACTAGACGACTGGTCTAATCGGACGGGATCAAGCATGAACAGCGAAACCAAAAGTGCACGGCAGACCATTCTCGACACGGCGCAAGTGCTTGTCGGCCGCAAAGGGTTTACTGCGGTGGGCCTGAACGAAATCCTCCAGGCCGCCGCAGTGCCCAAAGGCTCGTTTTATCACTACTTCAGCTCCAAGGATGCGTTCGGCGTGGTGTTGCTCGATAGCTACTTCGACAACTACGTGCGCGGCATGCGGCAACTGTTCGATCAGCCCGGTTTGACCCACTGCGCCAAGTTGATGCGCTACTGGCAAGCCTGGACCGACAACCAGACCGGCTGCACCGACGCGGGTAAATGCCTTGCCGTCAAACTGGGTGCCGAGGTGTCCGATCTTTCAGAGCCGATGCGTTTGGCGTTGCAGCGCGGTACGTCACGCACCATCGAACTGCTGGCGATAGCCCTGCAACGTGGCGTCGACGAAGGCTCGCTGAACCTTGGGCACAGCGCACAACAACTGGCCCCTCAGCTTTACGCGTTATGGCTGGGCGCCAGCGTGATGAGCAAGATCACCCGTACACCCGCGCCTTTCGACGAGGCGCTGCTGCTGACCCGACAGCTCTTGGGTCACCCTGAACACACTGACATTCACTGATCGAGGCACTGGAACATGAAAGTATTAATGGTACTGACCTCTCACGACCAGCTTGGCGATACCGGGCGCAAGACCGGTTTCTGGCTCGAAGAGTTTGCCGCTCCCTATTACGCGTTCAAGGGCGCCGGTGCCGAGGTGGTGCTGGCATCCCCTGCCGGTGGCCAGCCTCCGTTGGACCCTAAGAGCGATGAGCCGGATGCGCAAACCGAGCAGACTGAGCGCTTTGGCAAGGACCCGGCCGCGCAGCAGGCCCTGGCCACCACGGTGAAGCTGGACACAGTCAACGCCGACGACTTCGACACCGTGTTCTACCCAGGCGGCCACGGCCCGCTGTGGGACCTGGCGGAGTCGCCGGTGTCCATCGCGCTGATCGAAGCGTTTGAGCGTGCCGGCAAGCCGGTTGGTTTTGTCTGCCACGCGCCGGGCGCCTTGCGTCACGTCAAGGCGGTCAACGGCGAGCCGTTGATCAAGGGCCGTCGCGTTACCGGCTTCTCCAACTCGGAAGAGGAAGCGGTCGGCCTGACTAAGGTGGTGCCGTTCCTGATTGAAGATGAATTCAAGCAGTTGGGCGGCCAATACGAGAAGGGTGCCGATTGGCAGTCCTTCGTGATCGTCGATGGCCTGCTGGTCACCGGGCAGAACCCCGGCAGTTCCAGCGAGGTGGCCAAGGCCCTGCTGAAACTCACCGCTTGACCTGACTGACCGCTCCATTCATTGGCGACCCAAACGGGCCGCCAATGCGTTTACTCGTCCTGAATTTGGTAGATCCGCTATGAATGACCGTATTTTGAACACCCCGGTAAAGCTGGGGCACCGCACCTTGAACAACCGCGTGGTGCTGCCACCGTTGACCCGTCAGCGCAGCGCGCAACCCGGTGATATCGCCACCGACCTGATGGCCGAGTATTACCGCCAGCGCGCCGGCGCCGGTTTCATGATCAGCGAGGGCACGCAGATCGAACCGCGTGGCCAGGGTTATGCGTGGACACCGGGCATCTACACCCCGGCGCAGATCAATGGCTGGCGCAAGGTCACCGACGCGGTGCATGCCGAAGGCGGGGTGATCTTCGCTCAGTTGTGGCATGTGGGGCGGGTGTCCCATAACGCCTTGCAGCCGGGCGGCGCCGCACCGGTGGCGCCTTCCGCGCTGCCGGCGTTGCAGGCCAAGGCCTTTATTGAAACCGGTGCTGGGGTTGGAGAATTGATGTCGCCACCCGTGCCGCGTGCCTTGGCCGTGCTGGAGATCGAGGAACTGGTCGGGTACTACGCACAAGCGGCACGCAATGCGCTGGACGCAGGGTTCGACGGGGTGGAAATCCACGCGGCCAATGGTTACCTGGTCAACCAGTTCATCTCGGCCCATTCCAACACCCGTGATGATGAATACGGCGGCTCCCTGGAAAACCGCCTGCGCTTTCTGCGCGAGATCGTCGAAGCCGTGTGCAAGGTGGTCGGGCCGGAACGCCTGGGCGTGCGTTTTTCACCGTTGTTCAGCGGCACCGACGAGGACCGCGTCTACATCGGCCTGGTGGAAGAAGACCCGCACCACACCTATATCGAAGCGATCAAGGTGCTGCAAGCTTCGGGCATTGCCTATGTCTCCATCGCCGAGGCCGATTGGGACAACGCGCCCGTGCTGCCCGACAGCTTCCGTGAAGCCGTACGCAGCACCTTCAGCGGGCGCATTATCTACGCCGGGCGCTACGCCGCTGAACGCGCTGCCAAACTGGTGGACGCGGGGCTGGCGGATTTGATCGCGTTCGGGCGACCGTTCATTGCCAACCCAGACCTGCCGCAACGCTTGTTCAACGGCTGGCCGCTGAACCCACTGCGGGAAGAGGGCATGTATGGCGGCGGGGCAGTGGGCTATACCGACTACCCCACGTACCCCGGATAAACACGCGGCCCCCACAGGGAAACTCCATTTGGTTTGAGATTTTCACAAGGCCGGGCTTGAGGCCAAGCACCTCAACCCCTTGAGCCGTCGGGGGCTGTCAGGTCAGCTGACTTGCAACACAATCTTGCCAATATGATCCCCACCCTCCATCCGCGCATGGGCCTGGGCCGCGTCGGTGTAGGCATAGACCTTGTCGATGATCGGCAGGCAGCGCCCGGCCTCCAGTACCGGCCAGATGTACTCGCGCAGTTGTTCGGCGATCGCGGCTTTTTCTTCACGGGTGCGCGCGCGCAGCAGCGAGCCGGTGATCACCGCGCGCTTGCCGAGGATGGTCAGCAGGTCAACGTCATTGGCCCTGGCGCCGCCGAGGAAACCCAGCATCACCAGATGCCCGTCCATGGCCAGGGCCTTGAGGTTGTTGTTGAGGTACGAGCCGCCCATGATGTCGAGGATCACGTCCACGCCCTTGCCGTCGGTCTGTTGGCTGATGACCTCGGCGAAGTCCTGCTCGCGGTAATTGATCGGCTCCCCACCCAACTTGGTAATGGCCGCGCATTTGTCGGCGCTGCCGGCGGTGGCGAAGGCCTGTATACCGAACTCGCGGCACAGCATCAGCGCGGTGGTGCCGATGCCACTGGTGCCGCCATGGATCAGCACGCGCTGGCCGGTGTGCGCATCACCGAGGCCGAACAGGTTGGCCCACACGGTGAAGAAAGTTTCCGGCACCGCAGCGGCCTGAATCCAGTCCATGCCCTTGGGGACCGGCAGCGCCTGGCCGGCAGGCACCGCGCAATACTGCGCGTAGCCGCCGCCGTTGGTCAGCGCGCACACCTTGTCACCCAGTTTGAACGCCGACACACCGTCGCCCAATGCCGCCACTTCACCGGCCACTTCCAGGCCGGGGTACGGGCTCATGCCGGGTTTCATCGGGTACTTGCCGGCACGTTGTAGGGCGTCGGGGCGGTTGACCCCGGCGGCGTGCACGCGAATCAGGATCTCGCCGGGGCCGGCCACCGGCACGTCGACCTGGCGCGGTTGCAGCACATCCGGGTCGCCAGGGGTGGTGATTTCAATCAGGGTCATGTCGTTGGGAAGCGTCATTTGAGAGTACCTGCAGCGATGAGCGTATGGGTTGGGACCGTATCGAGCGGTCGGCGGTTCAGCAGGATCATGCCCAGTTCCAGCGCCAGCGCAACCACGATTGCCACGGCGGCGATTACGAACAACAGAGCATGCTGGCCGCCGCTGAGATTGAACAGCGCCGAATAGGCAAAGCCTGCAATCGCCTGGAACGTGGCAAAGGAGACGGTCGCGCGGCTCCAGGCCACTTGTTGCTGGTGATGGTTGGGGATCAGCTCGTGCACCCGCGCCAGCGCCAGCGGCACGATGCCTGGCGGGAACGAACCGAGGATCACCGCCAGGGTGGCGAGGGCCATGAAGTCACTCGCCATTGCCAATGCACCCACCGCGATGGCCTGCACCACCAGCACCAGGCGGATACTCAAGCGCGCGCCCAGCGTATCCGCCAGAAAACCGTAGGTCACCGGCCCCGCAATCGAACCCAGGCCGTACATCACCCAGATCATCGCCCCCACATGCGCCCCGGCACCCAAGCCCCGGGCCACGTAGTCGACCAGGAACACCATCGCCGGCACCAGGCCCGCAGCCATAAAGGCGTATTGCGCAAACAGCAGATAGACGCCCGGCGGTGTGGGTGCAGAGACGCCCGATGGCGTCGGCGCTTGCTGCGGCGTGCCACTGGGCCAGGCACACCAGCTGGCGGCCGTCAGCGCCACGGCCAGCAGGCCGAGGCCGAACCAGGTTTGCGCAAGGCCAAGGCTCAACAGCGGCGGCACCAGCGTGCCGGAACCGGCAATGCCCAGGCCGATCCCGAGAAAAATCGCACCACTGGCCAGGCCCCGGCGCGCGACGGGAACATGCGGCAGCACGGTCGCGGCCACCAGTACCATGATCGCGCCGCCGGCGATGCCCGACAGCAGGCGCCAGCCGAAGAACCAGGTCAGCGACAGCGGAAAACCACAGGCAAAAAACGCCAGGGTCACCGCCACCATCATCAGGCGCAGGGCGGTTTTGTTGGAGGTGCGCTGAGCGATGGGCCGACCGATCAACGCGCCGATCAAGTAGCCGACCAGGTTGGCGGCGCCGAGGTACACCACATCGCTGGCGCTGAACCAATGGGCCTGGATCAACGAAGGAATCAACGGGGTGTAGGCAAAGCGCGCCAGGCCGATGCTGACCAGGCTGGCGCACAAACCGGCGAAGATCGCCAGCCAGACAGCGCTGCGGGGTGGGGTGTCGTGCATGATGGCGATCCTGAGGATTTTTTTCCGGTGCCCAGCATATCCAGGATTGAAGGTGCAATAATGCAGCGATTACACGGCACGATGATGCATATATGCAGCGGGAGCGGAGATGAATTGGGATGATGCGAGGGTTTTCCTGGCGGTATGCCGCGAGTCCACATTGCGCGGTGCCGCACGGGTGTTGGGGGTGGATCAGGCCACGGTCGGGCGGCGGATCAATGCCCTGGAAAAATCCTTGAGCGCGACCTTGTTCCTGCGCACCTCCGAAGGCTATGCGCTGACCGCCGTGGGCGAGGCCGCGCTGCACTCGGTGGAAAAAATGGAGCGCTCGGCCCTGGACCTGGAGCGCCAGATCCAAGGCCTGGACGACCGCCTGACCGGTATCGTGCGGGTCAGCACCACTGACTCCCTGGCCATCGATTTCCTGATCCCGGCCATCGCCAGCCTGCACGGCAAGCACCCGGATGTGCGCGTGCAATTGGACGCCTCCACCCAGATCCTCAGCCTGGCCAAGCGCGAAGCCGATATCGCCGTGCGCAATACCCGTCCCGACAATCCCGATCTGATCGCCCGGCGCATCGCCCGTTGGCCGGTGGGGCTGTTTGCCTCGCAGGCCTATATCGAGCGCCACGGCAGCCCTGAGCCGGGCGGCCTGTTCGACGGCCACGACCTGGTGGTCTACCAACCCTACCTGCAAACCCACAAGGACCTGACGCTGGTCAGCGAACCTTTGGGCCGGGGGCGCATCGTCGCGGCGTTGAGTTCCAGCCTGTTGGTGCGCCGCGCCATCGCGGCCGGGCTGGGCATCGGTGAGATCCCGGTGTGCACCGGCGAACGCGACGGCCTGGTGCGCCTGTGGCCGCAGCGTGTACGGCCGTTGCCGTATGACGTGTGGCTGGTGACCCACGCCGACCTGCGTCACACCGCACGGGTGCGCGCGGTGATCGAGGAAATCGTCACGGCGTTCGCCGGCACGGGGGAGTAAAGGTCAGCACAGGCTTGCAAGCGTGCATGCGCCTCGGTGGACACAATCGACGTCGATAACCACCTACAGGGAGCGCATATGAACGAATCAAAACACCAGGATCTGGGGCTGTTGTTTCTGCGGGCGAGCGGGGCGCTGTTCCTGCTGTGGGTGCATGGCTTGCCCAAGGTGCTCGACTACAGCGAACAGTTGAAGCAGATCGAAGACCCGTTTCATTTGGGCGCGCACATGACCTTGCTACTGGCGATTTTTGCCGAGGTGCTGTGCCCCGTGTTGATCGTCGCCGGGGTGCTGGTGCGCCTGGCCTGCTTGCCGATCCTGGCGGTGCTGTTGATCGCCATGCTGGTGGTGCATCCGCAGTGGACGTTGTTGGAAGGGCAGTTCGGCTGGTTGCTGCTGATCATCTTTACCAGCGTACTGCTCGCCGGGCCGGGTCGCTTCACATTGGGCGGGCGGTTTGCCTGAATAAAAAGGGCCGGGCAAGCCCGGCCAAATAAGGAGAGCGGTGTTTCAGCTGTTTCAGCGGTTCAGGAACGCCAGCAAGTCTTCGTTCAACGCCTGGGCGTGGGTCACGGCGAACCCGTGGGGCGCGTCCTTGTAGACCTTCAACTCGGCGCCCTTGATCATCTCGGACGCCACCTTGCCAGTGGTTTCGAACGGTACGATCTGGTCGCCGTCGCCGTGGATCACCAGGGTCGGCACGTCGATTTTGGCCATGTCCGGGCGGAAGTCGGTTTCGGAGAACGCGGTGACGCAGTCCACGGTCGACTTGAGCGAGGCCAGCATGGCGATCTGCAGGGTCTGGCTCAGGGTGCCTTCAGACACCACCTGGCCTTTGTTGAGGCCAAAGAACGGGGTGTTGAAGTCTGAGATGAACTGCGCACGGTCCTTGAGCAAACCGTCCTTGATACCCGCGAACACTTCCAGCGGCACGCCTTGGGCGTAATCCGGTTGCTGCCCGAAGATCGGCGTCACCGCGCCCAACAGCACCAGGCCGGCAACACGGGCGCTGCCGTGGCGGGCGATGTAGCGCGCGACGTCGCCACCGCCCATGGAGAAGCCCACCAGGGTCACGTCCTTGAGGTCCAGGTGTTCGATCAACTGCGCGATATCGTCGGCGAAGGTGTTGTAGTCGTTGCCGGTCCACGGCTGGTCCGAACGGCCAAAACCACGGCGGTCGAACGCGATGGTGCGGTAGCCGCGGCTGCTCAGGTATTCCATCTGGTATTCCCACATGTCGGCATCCAGCGGCCAGCCGTGGCTGAACAGCACGGGCTTGCCGCTGCCCCAGTCCTTGAAGTAGATCTGGGTACCGTCTTTGGCAACGAATGTGCTCATGCAAAACTCCTTGATAGGGGTGGGTAAAACGCGGGATTACTATGGCCGTTAAACCGGCTTCACGGCTTGTACCGGTGTGCTTGTTTGGGGCTACCAACTGAACTTGAGTTCGACCCCCAGGTAATTACTGTCCGCGCCGCCGGCATCGCGCAGGGTCTGGCCCACCGCGTAGTGCACCGCTTCGACCGCGCCGGTGAGGTTGGGGGTGAAGCCATAGTCGGTACGCAGTTGCGCGTAGGCCCCGGTCCAGCGATCACCCTGGCCGGCGGTTCCCGCCACCGGCAGGTTGGGCTGGGTGTACACCGCATCATCGGTGGTTTGCCGCCACAACAGGCCGACGGCGGTTTGCACGCTGAGCTTGTCGAGGGGCTTGACGGTGATCGATGGCTTGACGTGGATCAGGTTGCTGTAGCCGGTGTAGCCCGCCAGGGAAAAGTAATAGCCGTTGGGAAACAGCGGGTTGAAGGTGCCGAGGGTGCCGTCACCCGCCTTGCGATCGCCCGAGGCGATGTCCAGTTGCAGGCCGATGCGCGGTTTCCAGGCCAGGCTGTCAAAGGTGTAGCCGGTGCGGCTGCCGCCGGCCCAGGCATGAATGTCCTTGCTGCCCACCGAGCCACTTTGCAGCATCGCTTCGATGTCCCAGTCGAACCCCATGGCCGCGCCGCCCAGGCGCGCATCGAACAGGTGGCGGGTCTCGTCACCGTCGGCATCCAGGTAATGCGCGGCGCTGCGTTCATACACGCCGTAGTAGGCCGACAGCTCGTTCTTGCCACCCACCAGCCGCTCGACGCGCACCATGTGAAAGCGCGCGTCGCTGTTGGACTTGTCGTCGAAATGTCGACCGTCCTGGTACTGCACCGGCTGGCTGGCGATGCCGATAAAGCGCCAGTGGGTGGTCTCCCAGTCGGCCCACAGCGCATCGAACGACTGCCGCACATTCGGGCCGTCCCGCGAGGAGATAAAGCGCTGCAAGTCGAAGGCAAAGTCCTGGCGCCCGGCTCGCGCCTTGAACGTGCCGCTGTCGAAGGTGTTGACGTACTCGGCAAAGGCCAGGCGCAAATCGACGCGGTTCTGGTCGGCGCCACCGACGGTGGTCTTGTCGTACGCCCGCACATCTTCCAGCTGGGTAAATACCCGCCAGTGTTCGTTCAGATGCAGGTCGGCGTGTACCTGCAAGCGCTGGATCAGGTAGCGATCACGCTGCACATTCTTCACGCCGAAGCCACTGGCGTCGTTCATCTCGAAGCGCTCGCGCAAGGTCGCCCCGAGCGACAGGTAGCTGTACGGGTTGGCGCCTGACAACGGGATGTACTTGAGGTTGTCCAGCGCTTGCGTGCGCAGCGCCGGGTTCTGCAGTACGGACCAGTCTTCCTGCCAGCGATTGGCCTTGATGGCCGGCCGCGTCGGTTGCTCGTCGGCGTGGACGCTGCCGGCGAGCAGCGGCCACAGCACGGCCAGGCTCCAGCCTGTACGACGCTTCATTTTGCGGCGTTGAGTTGGTGAATTTCCGCGACGTAGCCGCCGGGGAATTCGACCAGCGCGCTGCGACGACCTTTGCTGTCGAACGCCGGCACCACCACTTTGGCACCGGAGCCGGTGGCTTTGCCCAGCGTGGCGCTCAGGTCGGCCACCTGGTAGCCGGTGGTTTCGTGGCCGAAGGGGTAGGGCAGTTGGCCGTTGGTGACCAACACCGCCATGCGCCCGAACGGCGACTCGATATCGACACGCCGGTAGGTGCCGCTGGCTTGGCCTACATCGATGCCCGGCGCGTGCTGGTCATCGGCCAGTATTTTGCCGTGGGAGAAGCCCACGAACCCTTTGATAAAGGCGTCGGCCCGCTCGGCGCTGAGGTACACGCGGTTTTCCGGTACGGTCTGGAAGGCGGCATAGTCCGGGGTCTTGGTGTGCCAGTAGAGCTGCATGTTGACGCCGCCCGGCCATTGCACCACCGCGTCGCGCCCGATGGGGTCCGGGAAATCGCTGACGATCACCGCCGCGCCGTTGTCGCGGGCGGCCTTGAGCGCGACGTCCATGTCCTTGACCAGATAGCCGTTGCGCTCCTGGCCAAACGGGTGCGGGATCGGTGTGGTAAAGCCGAACAGCGATACCGTGCCCGCCGGCGTCTGCAGCAGTTGCGAGGTGGTGCTGCTCGGCACCGGCAGCACATTCACCACCACCTGGGCGGTGCTCTTGCCGCCGAAGGTGGCCAGGAAGCTTTGGGCGAAACGGTCCACATCCGCCGGGGCGACATACACATGGCTGGTGTCATATTGCGGCGCCACGGCCACGCTCGGGGTTGCCGCGAAGGCATTGCCCATCATTGCGCTCGCCAGCAGCGTCAATGCCACGGTTGCCTTGATTGCTTTGTTACGCATGCCCATTCTCCAGCGCTTCTACGGGATAGAAAGCCGTGAGGTTAGGGGCAGGGGCGCGGGGGGAATTGTATGGACGTGCTTGGTTGAACGTTTCAGCGTCTACGTGCGTCGATTGGCCTTACGGCCGTTGTGGTTTGACGGATGTTCCAAACGTATTACCCATGCGCACTCCCGTCGCCGCCGGGGTCGACAAGCCCAGCGCATTCGGCGTTCGTTTCTGGACCGAAAGCTGCTGCGCCTCGCGGTTCTTTTGCGCGGCCTTGGCCGCGTTCGTGTCATTGCCCATCTGCTGGCCCAGGCAGCCATAGTCGGGCGCCTTGTACCCATCCACCGTGACCTCGGTGCAACCGCCCGCAGCGTTGTCGGCCTGGGCAAGCACGGGCACGGCGGTATACAGCAACACACTGGCAAGCAACGGGAGCAGCTTCATCATGGCCTCCTGGCGGGCCGCGGGAGTGGGCCGGTAAGGCTGCAAAGTGTAGTGCAGCGGGCTGCTCGTCACCGTGATGTTTTTTTTGCTATCACCGTAACATCAGGTTCATAAACGGGCCTCAGGATGACGGTTTTCTAGGGTGCGTCGGCCGTGCAGCGATGCGGAGCAGGGGGTGAACAGGGAGCCTGTCGGCGCGCCGTATGCGCCCTGGGCTTGCTGTTGCTGCTGATCGGCGGTCGCCTGGCGCAGGCAGAAGCACCGCTGTTGCTGCTGAACCTGCCGGCGCAAGACCTGGAGCCTGCACTGCAAGCGTATAGCCGCGCCACCGGCATGGCCGTGCTGGTAGACCGCGAGCTGACGCGGGGCCGGCGCGCCATCGGGGTGCGCGGGCGCTTTACGGCGCAGGAGGCTCTGGCGATGTTGCTGACAGGAAGCGGCCTGATGGCACGTTATGCACGCGGCGATGCGTTTACCTTGCAGTTGCCCGAGGTCAGCCAGCCGCCGCCGGCCCATGGCGTGGCGGCGCGCAATGCCGCGCGGATCAATAACAGCTATGCCACGGCCTTGCAGCAGGCTATCGAAACCAGCCTGTGCCGGTCGCCCCTCACGCGCCCCGGCAGTTTTCGCGCGCTGGTGCAGGTGTGGGTCAACCGTGAGGGGCTGATCGAACACAGCCGGCTGGTCAGCTCCACCGGCGACGAACAACGCGATGAAGCACTGGTACGCAGCCTGGGCACTGCACGGGTGGAGCGCCCGGCGCCCAGTTCATTGCGCCAACCGGTGACTTTACTTTTGATGCCCGACACAACAGGAACGCGCATGGAATGCACAGCAGCAAAAGGAGCCTGGGGCGGATGAAAAATACCGGGCACAGTACGATGGTCAGCTTGTTCCTGGCCTCCTACGAAGACTTCAAGGTCCGTTTGCGCAAGCGCCTGGGCTCGGAGGACCTGGCCAACGACGTGCTGCACGAAACGTACCTGCGCGTCGACCGCATGGACATGCCGCCGAACCTCGCGCAACCCAACGCTTACCTGTACCGCATGGCCCTGAACATCGCCGCCGACCGCCGCCAGGCCGACGCGCGTTTGCTTACCGGCAGCGAGGTGGAAGAGCTGCTGCAAAGTGCCGATGAAGCCCAGGACCCGTCGCGGGTGGTGGGCGGCCAGAAAGAAATCCAGTCCCTGGTCAAGGCCCTTTACGAACTGCCGGCGCGCCGACGCAAGATCCTCATCGCCGCGCGCCTGGAGGAGGCGCCGCACCTGGAAATCTCCCAGCGTTTCGGCATTTCCACGCGCATGGTCGAAAAGGAAATCAAGGCCGCCCTGGGCCACTGCGCCAAGCGCCTGGAAAGAAAAGTCATCCAGCGGTTCGGTCCCGGGGCCGGAAAACCGTCTTAGTGTTGAGTCCCTGATAAAACCGTGAGTACGTGCGCGCTTGAACATTTTTAGCTTCTCCATCGCCCGGCAAAACGCCGCCAGCCCCTTGCACGACGAAGCCCGCGACTGGCTGGTTCTGCTGACCTCGGGCCGCGCCACCGTGGCCGATGCCAAGGCGCTCAAAGCCTGGTGCGCCCAGAGCCCGGAGCATGCCCAGGCGTTCGAGCGCGCCAAAATGTTGTGGCGGCACGTGGGCGCGGCGGCCGAAACGGCGCAGCGCCCGCGCCAGTTTGGCCGGCGCGCGTTCCTGGGCGGCGCCATTGCGGCGTCGGCGGCGGTAGTGATGGTGCGGGTCGGCGTGCCGGGTGGTTTTGCCGGGCTCACGGCGGACTATCGCACCGAGGTCGGTGAGCAGCGGCATGTGCTGTTGAGCGAGGGTGTGAGCCTGGAGCTCAATACGCAGACGCGCATCAGCCGGGTGGGCCAGGGTATCGAATTGCTTGAGGGTGAAGTCGAAGTGCTCGCCCAGGCTGTACAGCCGCTCAAGGTCCAGGCCGCCGAGGGCTGGGTGAGCGCGGCGCAGGCGCGGTTCAACGTGCGGCACACCGATCGCACGGTCTGCGTCACCTGTATCGACGGGGCGCTGTCGGTGGACATTGGCGGCCATCGTGTGAACCTGGGCAGTGGCCGGCAATTGAGCTACGGCGCGGCCGGCATCAGCGAAGTGACGAGCGTGGACACCCAGGCGGTGGTGGCCTGGCGTGAGCAGGTGCTGGTATTCAACAACGCCACGCTGGCGACGGTGGTGGATGAAATCAACCGCTACCGGCCGGGAATGCTGGTGCTGCTCAACCAGGAACTGGGCCGGCGCCGGGTGCAGGCGCGGTTCAGTTTGCAGCAATTGGCGGGGGTGGCGCTGTTGATTCGGGATGCGTATGGGGCCAAATGTACCGAGTTGCCCGGTGGCGTCGTGCTGTTGAGCTAGCTCAGCGGCAGCTCAGGCATCAGGCCTTATCGCAACGGCCCGATTACCTGCCGATACCGCTCCACCCCTTGCGGCGTCTGGCGCACCAGGTTGATCTCCAGTCCCAGCGGGTCTTCGCGCCGGTTGCCGCTCAACTGCCGCCACCCCTTGTCCGTTTCCCATACCCGTACCTGCACGTCACTGACCCCGCTCAACACCACCACGCCGTCTTTGGCCGGCGGCAGCGGGAAGCGATCCCGTGCAGGCGCCGCCGCGCGGTACAGGCTGTCGCCCTTGAGCCACCAGCGCACGCGTTGCAGGCCATCGCCGGCCACCGGGGCGCTGCGAATCACGTCCAGGCGAAAGCCTTGGCTGTCGGAACTGCGCACCGTTATGGCCGCGAGCCCGGCGGCCTCGTCCTTGGGCCCGGTCAGCTCCACGCCGGCGCGCAGGCTGATGTCCCGTTGCATCTGGTTCAACACCCGCAGCAGCGCTTCGGTCTGCTCGGTGCTTGCCTGCACGTGATGGTCGGCACGGGTCACGCTGTCGAGACCGCGCCAGGCGATCAGGCTGACCACGGCCATCAGCATGATCGCCACCATCACTTCGATCAGGGTGAAGCCTTGCTGGGGTTTGTTCATGGCTGGCTGACCACGCGCATCAAGCCTGCCGCGTCCCGTTGCAGGCTGAGGCTGTGTTGGCCGTCGGACAGCACTAGGCGCAGCGGCGGGTTGATCCATTCTGCGTCGAGCACCAGGGTTTGCCGGGGTTCGAGGTTGATTTGCATCGGCGTGCTCTCCCATGCGCGCGGGCGCAGTTGAGCGTCGCCCTGGAACCCTTCCATCGCTGTCCCGTCATCGCTGCGGCGGTTGAAGCGAAAGCCCTTGGCGTCGGCGCGCCAGGTGATCGGGCGGCCGTCGGCGCGGGCTTCGGCCTGGGCCACTTGCAGCAGTTGGCTGAGGCGCTCGGCGTCCTTGCGCAGCAGGTGCAGTGGGTCGGGCTTGATGCTCAGGCTGATGGCGGCACTGGCGATGCCGATGATCACCAGCACTACCATCAGCTCGATCAAGGTAAAGCCAGTTTGTTTCATCGCGGGGCACCTGCTGAACTGGTGAGGTTGTGAAATAAAAACGTGCGAATTGAGCTGTAGGCTGATGCCACGGACAAACAGGAGGTCCTGCTCATGGCGTTTTCCCTGCGATTTTCAGCGGCACAGGGCGTGCAGGTCGGCGCGCTGCTCGCGGCCTTGGCCGGCGTGGCGGTATGGGCGCCGCTGCTACTCACCAATGCCCAATCCCATACGCCCCAGGCCACCCCGCAGGCATTGGCGGCACGCAGCGATAACCCGGCGCTGCAATGGTTTGCCAATGCGCCGACGGCGTTGCAGGTCAAGGTCACCGGCGTGCTGGCCGGGGCGCGCGGCGCGGTGGCGATCCTCAGCCTCAACGACGGCCCGCCGCGCAGTTTTCTGTTGGGTGAGCGCCTCAGCCCCGGCGTGCGCTTGACCGCCATCGAAGGTGACGCGGTCGAGATTGAGCGTGGCGGCGAGAAGCTGCGCGTCAACCTCGATAAGCTGCCGGACGCGCCCGCCTTGCCACGGCTCACTCGGCCATGACCTGAGTGGCCAGGCGCGCCAGGGGCGGTGCTTCGCGGCTGGCATCCAGCACCAGCACCGAAACCTGAAACAGCGGGCCATCGGCGCTGACAGTTTGCTCGCACCGCAGTTTCAAGCGCCCTTGGTCGCATTCGAAGGTGTGCTTGCCGCTGCGTAGATGGCCCTCCAGACGCACCTGCGCCAGGCGACTCTGCGCCGCCAGCAACGCTATCGATTTGTCGCGCAACACGCCGTTGCTCTGGGTCATCAACCCGGCCACGCGCACGGCGGCGGCCATGGCCACGGCGATGATCGCCAGCGCCACCAGCACCTCGATCAGGGTAAATCCTCGCTCGTTGCGGTGGCCGTGCATGGCGCTCTCAAAGCCTGGAAACAGGCCCGCAGACTAGCGCCCTGAGTTGACCGATTGGCGACCGAAACTCCCGAGGATTTTCAATACGACTGACATGTGTTCTTGCAACACTGCGCCACGAAATGCACTCAACCCAAGGAATGTCGAGATGGATATCGCGCGCCTAACCCGCCCATTGCCAGGCCCTCGCGGCCAGCGTGGCTTCACCCTGATCGAGATCATGGTGGTGGTGGTCATCCTTGGGATCCTGGCGGCGATGGTGGTGCCCAAGGTACTCGACCGCCCGGACCAGGCGCGGGCTACGGCGGCCAGGCAGGATATCGGCGGCTTGATGCAGGCGCTGAAACTCTACCGCCTCGACCACGGCACTTACCCGAGCATGAACCAAGGCCTGAAAGTGCTGGTGGAACGCCCGGCGGATGCCAAGAACAACACCTGGCGGGCCTACCTCGACCGCTTGCCCAACGACCCCTGGGGCCACCCGTATCATTACCTCAACCCGGGCGCCAACGGTGAAGTCGATGTGTTCTCTTTGGGCGCCGACGGCCAGCCGGACGGCGATGGCGTGAATGCCGATATCGGCTCCTGGCAGCTATAAGGCGCGCCATGAAACGGTATTCGCCCGCAGCGGCGAAGCAGCGCGGCATGGCGATTATCAGCGCGTTGCTGATCGCGGCGGTGGTGGCGGTGCTTGCCGGCGCCATGTTGACGCGCCAGAGCGTGTTCACCCGCAGCCTGGAAGCCGAGCAATCGCGCATCCAGGGTCAATGGTTGTTGCAAGGCAGCCTCGAGCGCACTCGACACATGCTGTGGGAAGCACGCCAGAAGGACGTGCTGACCCGTCTCGACCAGCCCTGGGCCCGCGCCCAGGGCGGTGCGTTCACCGGCCGGGTGGAAGACGAACAGGGCAAGTTCAACCTGCGTAACCTGGTCAACCGGCGACAGGTGGATGCCGAGCAGTTGCAAAGCTTCGAGCGCCTGTGTCGGCTGATCGGGGTCGACCCGGCGGTAAGCCGGCGCGTCAGCCAGCGGGTGATCGCATCGTATGACCAGCTCGATCAGCCCGCCGGCTACCCGATGCTGCGCAGCCTGCATGACCTGAGCGGTATCGACGGCCTCGACCCGGCGCTGTTGCAGCGCATGCAGGCGTATATCAGCGTGCTGCCCGATATCACCTGGGTCAACGGCAACACCGCCCGCGCCGAAGTGCTCAGCGCCGTGGTGCCGTCGTTGAATCTGTCCCAGGCCCAGGCGTTGGTGGCCGAGCGGGATGCCGGGCATTGGTTTATCAACCGGGGGGACTTCGTCAACCGCCTGCACTTGCCCCAAGTGGCGGTGGATGCGGTACAGGTGGGCATCACCAGCGAGTGGTTTCGCCTGCAAGGCCAGGCGCGCCAGGACCAACGCCGGGTGACCCTCGACGCGTTGCTGCATCGCCCGGAAAACCAGCGGCCCCAGGTGATCTGGGCGCGGGTGGGCGTATGAAACGCTTGCGCATTGGCTTGCCGCCGTTGGCTGATTTGACCGTGGACAGCCGCGTGACATTTGCCTGGCTGGAGCGCGACAGGGTGGTGTGCGAAGGTCATGAAAGCCTGGCGCGGCTGGGCAAAAACCACCCGGCAGTGGACTGCTTTCTGCATCCCCGCGACAGCCTGCTGACAAGCCTGGAGCTGCCACCATTGGCCGCCGCCAAAACCGCCGCCGCCGTGGCCTGCGCGGCGCAGGCGTTGATCCTGGGGCCGCTTGAGGCGATGCACGTGGCCCATGGCCCGCGCGAAAGCGATGGGCGCGTGCAGGTGGGTTGGGTGCCCAAGGCCGGGCTGGCGCAACTGAGCCAGGTATTGGCGCAGGCGCAGCTCAGGTTGCGTGGCCTGTACCCGGCGCCCTATGCCTTGCCGGCAGGAGCTGCGACGCTGGACGAAGGGTATTTGTTGACGCGCGACAGCCTGCAACAAGCGGCGGTGCATCCATTGGGTGTGCAGGTGCTGGATGTGCCGCTGGTGGACGCGTCGCAGCGTTGGGCCGGTGCCGTTCCCGCGTGGGGCTTGCACGCTCGTCTTCGCCAACCGTCCAGCGGCGGCTGGGGCAGGGCGCTGGGGTGCGTCGCGCTGGCCACGGCCATCTGGAGCCTGGGCCTCAACCTCTATGCGGCCCGCCAAGTCGAAGAGGGCCAGCGGCTCAAGGCCTTGATGAGCCGCCAAGTGCGCCAGGCGTTTCCCGAATTGCCGGTGGTGCTCAACCCGTTGCAACAGGCGCGTCAACAATTGGCCGCCCGCCAGGCCGGCGCCGCCGCCGACCCCGGCCAGCGCTTTCCCGGCCTGCTGCAACTGGCGGGCAGCCACCTGCCGTTTATGGTGGGCAGCGTCGATACGTTGACCTTTGAACAGGGGCGCCTGCACCTGCAAATGCTCGCCGACAGCCGCAGCCCCGCCGCCGAGGGCGAGTGGCAAGCCGCGTTGGGCCAGGCAGGGTTTGCCGCCACGCGCGATGACCACGGCTGGAGCATCGCGCCGACGCCCGCCGCTGAACAAGCGGAGGTTGGCGATGAATAAATGGCAGCGCATGCGCGGCCAGGCCAACGTGTTCTGGAACGGCCTGGCCGTGCGTGAAAAACGCATGCTGGCCGGTGCCGGCCTGGTGCTGGCGAGCCTGTTGAGCTGGTTAGTACTGGTGCAGCCCGCGCTGAAAAAAATCGACTACTGGCAAGCCGAAACGCCCAAGTTACGCGCCCAGGCCGCCGCCTTGCAGGTGCTGTTGCAGGACGTCGCCGCGCCTCGGCTCGCCGATGAAACCGCGCTGCGCCAGACCCTGGACAGTGCCGGCCTGCAAGGCCATTACCAGGTGCAGGCGCTGGGCTCCGGTTGGCGGCTGACCTTCGATAACGCCCCGGCAGACGCCGTGGTGGGCTGGTTGCTGGGCAATCCCCGTTCGTTTTCTCTGGAGGTGTCCGAGGCGCGCTTGCAACGTGCCGTGGATGCCGTCGACACCTCGGCCGGCACTGTGTCCGGGACCGTTCGCATGGATCAGGCGCTTGGCGCTAAGGAAGCTTCATGAAGTGGTCAGTCCCGCCGTTTCGCACCGTTGCGCCATTGCTGTTGCTGGCCCTCAGTGCGTGCAGTACCCAGGAGGCCGCCAAGCCGTTGCTGGTGGACAGCGAACTCGGCCAGCCGCTGGCCGACACCCGTCGCCATGGCGATACCGTGCTCGATCGCCAGCGCGACGCCGTGCCCAAAGCCGCCGCACCCCACCGGCTGACCAACAGCGCCCGAGGCCAGGCGCCGACGACCGTCAAGGCGCGCAACCCGCTGGGCGACCAGCCGGTGCAACTCAACTTTGTCGAGGCCGATATCCAGGCGGTGGTGCGCGCACTGTCCCGCGCCACCGGCCAGCAGTTCCTGGTGGACCCGCGCGTAAAAGGCAACCTCACCCTGGTCAGCGAAGGCCAGGTTCCCGCACACCAGGCTTACGACATGCTGCTGGCCGCGCTGCGCATGCAGGGCTTCAGCGTGGTGGACGTGGGCGGCGTGGCCCAAGTGGTGCCAGAGGCCGATGCCAAGCTGCTTGGCGGGCCGATGTACAGTGCCGGCAGCAGCGGCATGCAGACCCGCACCTTTCGCCTGCAATACGAAAACGCGGTGAACCTGATCCCGGTGCTGCGCCCCATCGTGTCGCCCAACAACCCGATCAATGCCTACCCCGGCAATAACAGCATCGTCATCACGGACTACGCGGAGAACCTCGCGCGGGTCGCGCAGATCATCAGTGGCATCGACACCCCGAGCGCCATCGATACCGATGTGGTGCAGATCCAGAACGGCATCGCCGTGGACATCGCCGCCATGGTTGCCGAGCTTCTGGAAACCCAGGGCGCCGACCAGACCCAGAAAATCAACGTGATCGGCGACCCGCGTTCCAACTCGATCATCATCCGCTCCGGCAGCCCCGAGCGTACCGAGCTGGCGCGCAACCTGATCTACAAACTCGACAACGCCCAAAGCAACCCGAGCAATATGCACGTGGTGTACCTGCGCAATGCCCAGGCGGGCAAGTTGGCGCAGTCGCTGCGCGGGTTGCTCACCGGGGAAAGCGAGTCCGGCGTCAGCGACGACGCCCGCGGCAAGCTCAGCAGCATGGGCGGCAGCGGCCAGAACAGCGCGCAAGGCGGCGCGGCCCAGAACAGCAGTGGCACGCCCACCGGCAGCGGTGTGTCGCCGGGGTATGGGCAAACCAACTCGACCACCGGCAGCAACAGCACCTCCAAGGATCAGGACACCGCCTTCAGCGCCGGCGGCGTGACCATCCAGGCGGACGCCACCACCAACACCTTGCTGATTTCCGCGCCGGACCCGCTGTACCGCAACCTGCGCGAAGTGATCGACATGCTCGACCAACGCCGCGCCCAAGTGGTGATCGAGAGCCTGATCGTCGAAGTGGGCGAGGACGACGCCACCGAGTTCGGTGTGCAATGGCAGGCCGGCAACCTGGCGGGCAAGGGCGGCTTTGGTGGCGTCAACCTCGGCGGCAGCGGCCTTGCGACCACCGCCAAGACCAGCCTCGACGTGCTGCCCAAGGGCCTGAACGTCGGCGTGGTCAACGGCACCGTGGATATTCCGGGGATCGGCAAGGTGCTCGACCTCAAAGTGCTGGCCCGTGCGTTGAAGAGCAAAGGCGGCACCAACGTGCTGTCCACACCCAACCTGCTGACCCTGGACAATGAAGCGGCGAGTATTTTCGTGGGGCAGACCATCCCGTTCGTCACCGGCAGTTACGTCACCGGTGGCGGCGGCACCAGCAACAACCCGTTCCAGACCGTGCAGCGTGAAGAGGTGGGGCTCAAGTTGAACGTGCGCCCGCAGATTTCCGAGGGCGGCACGGTCAAGCTGGATATCTACCAAGAGGTCAGCAGCGTGGACACGCGCACCTCGGTGGACGCGGGCACGGTGACCAACAAACGCGCGATCGACACCAGCATTTTGCTGGATGACGGGCAGATCATGGTGCTTGGCGGGTTGCTGCAGGACGGTTACAGCCAGAGCAACGACGCGGTGCCGTGGCTCGCTGATATTCCGGGGTTGGGCGCGTTGTTTCGCAATGAAAAGCGCAGTGTCAGCAAGACCAACCTGATGGTGTTCCTGCGGCCCTACATCATTCGCGACAGTGGGGCGGGGCGCAGTATCACGTTGAACCGCTACGAGTTCATGCGCCGGGCCCAGGGTGGGTTGCAGCCTGAGCACAGCTGGGCGATGCCGGACGTGCAGGCGCCGCAGCTGCCGTCGGTGGAGAAGGCGATTCCCGGCCAGCAGGGGCCCAGGGCGGTAATCCGGGCGGTGCCGGTAGGTACGCAACCATGAGCCTGCTCCCCTACGCCTGGGCCAAGTCCCAACGCATCCTCCTGCGCCCAGGCGAAGAGGGCATGCTGCTGACCGTCTGCCCTTCAACCCCTGGCTGGTCGATCAGCGAAGTTCAGCGCCAATTCGGCCAGGCGCGCGTCGAGCAGGTGCGCGACGACGAACTCGACGGCCTGCTCACCGGTGCTTATGCCGACACCGGCAGCGCCGCGGCTGTCGTGGGCGCCGCGGAAAACGAGGTGGACCTGGACCGTCTGATGCAAGACATGCCCGAGATCACCGACCTGCTCGACACCCAGGACGGCGCGCCGGTGATCCGCATGATCAACGCCTTGCTCACCCAGGCGGCACGGGATGAAGCCAGTGACATCCACATCGAACCCTATGAAACCCATTCCGTGGTGCGCTACCGCGTCGACGGCACGCTGCGCGATGTGGTGTCGCCGCGCAAGGCGCTGCACGGCGCGTTGGTGTCGCGGATCAAGATCATGGCCCAGCTCGATATTGCCGAAAAACGCCTGCCCCAGGACGGGCGCATCGCGCTGCGCGTGGCCGGGCGGCCGATTGATATTCGCGTGTCGACGGTGCCCACCGGGCATGGCGAGCGCGTGGTCATGCGTTTGCTGGACAAGCAGGCCGGGCGTTTGCAACTGGAAACCCTGGGCATGGCCCCGGCATTGCTGGCGCGTCTGGACACGTTGATTCGCCAGCCCCACGGCATCGTGCTGGTCACCGGCCCTACCGGCAGCGGCAAAACCACCAGCCTGTACGCCGCCCTGGCGCGGCTGGATGCGAGCACCAGCAATATCCTGACCGTGGAAGACCCGGTGGAATACGACCTGCCCGGCATCAGCCAGATCCAGGTCAACGCCAAGATCGACATGACCTTCGGCCTGGCGCTGCGAGCGATTCTGCGCCAGGACCCGGACATCATCATGATCGGCGAAATACGCGACCTGGAGACCGCGCAGATCGCCGTGCAAGCCTCGCTCACCGGCCACTTGGTGCTCGCCACCCTGCACACCAACGACGCCGTGTCGGCGGTCAATCGCTTGGTCGACATGGGCGTCGAACCGTTCCTGCTGGCCTCGTCGTTGTTGGGCGTATTGGCGCAACGGCTGGTACGGCGGCTGTGCCCGCACTGCAAGCAGCAAGACCCGGCCGCGCCCGGCATGTGGCGCCCGGTGGGGTGTGCCCATTGCAATCAGATCGGCTACAGCGGGCGTACCGGTATCCATGAATTGTTTTGCGTCGACGATGACGTGCGCAGCCTGATCCACCAGGGCGCCAATGAGCAGGACCTGCGCCTGGCCGCGCGCCGCGCCGGAATGTTGAGCCTGCGTGAAGACGGCGAGCGCTGGGTGCGCAGCGGCGCCACCGCGCCCGAAGAAATCCTGCGCGTGACACGGGACGCCTGATGAATCGCTATCGCTATGAAGCCGCCGATGCCAACGGCAAGGTCGAGGCCGGGCATCTGGAAGCCGACAGCCAGAGCGGGGCGTTTGCGCTGCTGCGCAGCCGTGGCCTGACGGCGTTGCGGGTGCAGGTCGAAGGTACTCGGCAAGCGGCTGCCGGCGGCGGTCTGTTTACGGCGAAACTGTCGGACAACGACCTGGCCTGGGCCACGCGGCAACTGGCGAGCCTGCTCGGCGCGAGTTTGCCGTTGGAAGCGGCGCTGAGTGCCACGGTGGAGCAGGCAGAGAAAAAGCACATTGCCCAGACCCTGGCCGCCGTGCGCGCCGATGTGCGCGGCGGCATGCGCCTGGCCGATGCGTTGGCGGCGCGGCCACGGGATTTCCCGTCGATTTACCGCGCCTTGATCGCGGCGGGGGAGGAGTCCGGCGACCTGGCCCAGGTCATGGAGCGCCTGGCGGACTACATCGAGGAGCGCAACAACCTGCGCGGCAAGATTCTCACCGCGTTCATCTACCCCGGCGTGGTGGGGTTGGTGTCCATCGGTATCGTGATTTTTTTGCTCAGCTACGTGGTGCCCCAGGTCGTCAGCGCGTTTTCCCAGGCGCGCCAGGATCTGCCGGGGCTGACCCTGGCGATGCTCAACGCCAGTGACTTTATTCGCGCCTGGGGCTGGCTGTGTTTTGCCGGCATTGTCGGCGGTTTTTGGGGCTGGCGCCTGTACCTGCGCAACCCGGTGGCGCGGCTGAACTGGCATAGCCGCGTGCTGCGCCTGCCCCTGATCGGGCGCTTTGTGCTGGGCCTTAACACCGCCAGGTTTGCCTCGACCCTGGCGATCCTCGGCGGTGCCGGGGTGCCGCTGCTGCGCGCCCTGGAAGCGGCGCGGCAAACCTTGTCCAACGAGCGCTTGAGCCAGTGCGTCAACGACGCCACCGCCAAGGTGCGCGAAGGGGTCAACCTGGCCCCGGCGCTGGCGGTGGAAAAGGTCTTCCCGCCGGTGCTGATCCACCTGATCGCCAGCGGCGAAAAGACCGGCTCGCTGCCACCGATGCTTGAGCGCGCGGCGCAAACCCTGTCGCGGGATATCGAACGCCGGGCCATGGGCATGACCGCGTTGCTGGAGCCGCTGATGATCGTGGTGATGGGCGCGGTGGTGCTGGTGATCGTGATGGCGGTGCTGTTGCCGATCATCGAGATCAATCAGTTGGTCACCTAGGTCAGCGGAGCGAACTCGGGTTCCTCATCCTGTCATGTTTCAACCGCTCGACACGCTCCGTGCGGTCTCCAGCCCAGGGTTGCGAAGCCGTACTGAAACGCCGCTGTCACGTGGGCCAAAACCGCTCGAAAGCATGACCAAAACACCCGAGAATCTTTTTAAAATCAAGCGCTTCCTCCCGAGGTTTTTTCCTATATCTGTCATCGGAAACTGCGAGTTTCGTTCCCATGGTTTTCACCCAGGCCACCCCCCCGCGTACCGGCCTGGGACCGAAGCCATGGCGTCATGCAAGAGCCATCTACCCCAAACGTACAAACACGACGAAAGGAGATTCTTCATGTTTAAGCGCAACGTTCTCGCGGTATCCATGACCCTCGCCGCACTGTGCTCGGCCCAGGCTGCACTGGCTGACATCAACGGCGGCGGTGCTACCTTGCCACAGGCGCTGTACCAGACTTCCGGCGTGCTGACCGCCGGTTTCGCCCCCTACATCGGCGTGGGCAGCGGCAACGGCAAATCCGCCTTCCTGAACAACGACTACACCAAGTTCGTGGCTGGCGTGACGAACAAGAACGTGCACTGGGCCGGCAGCGACTCCAAGCTGAGCGCCACCGAACTGTCGACCTATGCGTCCGCCAAGCAACCGGCCTGGGGTAAGTTGATCCAGGTGCCGTCGGTGGGTACTGCGGTCGCTATCCCCTTCAACAAAAGCGGTACCGCAGCGGTTGACCTGAGTGTCAGCGAGCTGTGCGGTGTGTTCTCGGGCCGTATTGCTGATTGGAGCGGTATCTCCGGTTCCGGTCGTACCGGTGCGATCAAAATTGTATATCGCAGCGAAAGCAGCGGTACCACCGAGCTGTTCACCCGTTTCCTCAACGCCAAGTGCACGACAGAAGCGGGCACTTTTGCCGTTACGCCTATCTTCGCCAACAGCTACAGCCTCGGCCTGACCCCGCTGGTCGGTGCTGTTGCAGCCACCGGTAGCCAAGGGGTGATGACTTCCCTGGGCGCAACCGACGGCGGCATTACCTACATGAGCCCGGACTTCGCCGCCCCTACATTGGCCGGCCTGGACGACGCCACCAAAGTGGCTCGCGTGGGCAAAAACGTCGCCACCAACACCCTGGGCGTTTCGCCGGCTGCCGCCAACGTATCTGCCGCCATCGGCGCAGTACCGGTACCGGCTGCCGCTGTTCGTTCCAACCCGGACGCCTGGGTTCCGGTCTTCGGTCCGGACAACACCGCCGGTGTACAGCCTTACCCAACCACCGGCTACCCGATCCTGGGCTTCACCAACCTGATCTTCAGCCAGTGCTACGCCGATGCCACCCAGACCACCCAAGTGCGTGATTTCTTCACCAAGCACTACGGCGCCTCCAGCAACAACGATGCAGCCATCACCGCCAACGCTTTCGTTCCGCTGCCAACCGCTTGGAAAGCCACCGTTCGCGCCAGCTTCCTGACCGCGAGCAGTGCCCTGAGCATCGGCAACACCAACGTTTGCAACGGTATCGGTCGTCCGCTGTAACCCCCGCTTCCAACGACCTGCAACACCTGATCAGCAACGGCCTGCGCCGTTGCTGATTTTTGCGTTTCGCCGCGCCGTTACCAGCCCCATATGAACTTTGCATGACAGAAGTTCGGTCCCGCCCTTCGCCAACCGCCTAACCCTCATACGTGAGCCTGTCGTGCTCCCTGCGTGATAACAAAGAAGGAAGATCCCCGATGGTCCGCTGCCAATCACCGGTTAACCTGAAAGCCCCAGAACCCGTGCTGCGCCTCAAGCCCCTGGCCCAGGCGATTGCCTTGTTGATGGTGGCCGGCAATGCCCACGCGGCCACGGCGTTCAGTTCCAGTTGGTTTGCCGAGAAAGGCGCGACTCAGGCGGCGACGGCGGCGCGGATCAGTGCCGGGCAGGTGCCGGGGGTTCCTTCGCTGAACCAGCAGGCACGGGCCAACCAGCAGTTGGCGCGTTCCATCAGCACCTTGAACACCAGCGTCGCGGCGATTGCCGCGCAGCAGGCGGCGCAAGCGGCGGGGCGTCAGGCGGCGTTCGGCCAGGTCTCGACGATTCCCGATGGCCTCGGCAAAGGTGGCCTGCAGGTGGATAACAGCCTCACGCAGGGCTGGACCAACGCCAAGGGCCCGACCCAAAGCCAGGCCGGCGGCAAGACCACGGTGACCATCGAGCAGACCGCCGACAAGGCGATCCTCAACTGGGAAACCTTTAACGTCGGGCGCAACACCACGGTGGATTTCCAGCAGCAGGCCAGTTGGGCCGTGCTCAACCGCGTCAACGACCCCGATGCTCGGCCGAGCGAGATCCAGGGCCAGATCAACGGCGCCGGCACGGTGATGATCATGAACCGTAACGGCGTGGTGTTCGGCGGCACCAGCCAGGTCAACGTGCGCAACCTCGTTGCCGCCGCTGCGAATATCACCGATGAGCAATTCACCCAACGCGGTGTTTACGTGGATGCGACCGGCACGCAGCCGACCTTCACCGATGCGGCGGGCAAGGTCCAGGTGCAGCGCGGTGCGCTGATCCAGACCCACAGCCCGGCCACTTCGACGGATGCGGGCGGTTATGCCTTGCTGCTGGGGTCGGAAGTGGACAACGCCGGTACCATCATCACCGCCAAGGGCCAGACCACCCTGGCCGCCGGTGACAGTTTTTACATCCGCAAGGGCGTCGGCACCACCGGCAACGACCGCTCCACCACGCGCGGCAATGAAGTGGCGACCAGCCTCAAGGCCGGCAGCAGTGCCGGCCAGGTCAGCAACAACGGGCTGATCATGGCCTCCACCGGTGACATCACCCTGACCGGGCACCAGGTGCAGCAAAACGGCGTGGCCCTGGCCAGCACCTCGGTGGACACTCGCGGCACAATCCACTTGCTCAATTCCTCCACCGACACCACGGGCAGTGTGACCCTGGGCGAGGGCAGCACCACCGCGATCCTGCTGGACAGCAGCGCCAGCACCGCGCTGAACAGCCAGAAGAGCAACGGCCTGGTCAACTTCGACGGCATGCCCGCCAACCTGGCCACCGGGCGGTTCAACAACCTCAGCGCCGTGGCCGACCGCAGCGATCAGTCGCGCATCGAGATCGTCAGCGGCGGCACCGTGGATTTCCACAAAGGCTCGATCACCCTGGCCACCGGCGGGCAGGTCGCCGTCAGTGCCGCAGGGCGCAGCCTCGTGCGCGATGGGGCGCTGATCGACGTGTCCGGCGCGGTGGGCGTCAAGGTGTCGATGGAAGCCAACAACATCAAGATCAACGTGCAGGGCAACGAGCAGCGCGATGCGCCGGTCAACCGCGACGACGGCAAACTGATCAACAACGACGTGTGGGTCGACCTGCGCGACCTGGTATTTGTACCGGCCGGGACCAACGGCTACGCCACGGACCGTTGGTACACCGCCGGCGGCTTGCTGGAAGTCGGCGGCTACCTCGGCACCCAAGGCCACTCGGTGGGCGAATGGATGGCCCAGGGCGGTACCCTGACCTTCACCGGCAAGGAAGTGGTGACGCAAAAGGGCGCGCAGCTCAACCTGTCGGGCGGCACCGTAGACGTGCAGGCCGGTTACATCCAACAGACCTGGCTCAAGGGCCCGGACGGGCGCCTGTATGAGCTGTCCAACGCGCCGGGCGACCTTCTGTATTCCGGGCTTTACAAGGGCTATGAAGACACCAGTACCCGCTGGGGCCAGACCGATTACTACTACAACCCATTGATCGCCAAGCAACGCCGTTACGAGAGCGGCTACACGGTGGGCCGCGATGCCGGCAAGCTGGTAGTCGGCACGACGGGCGCGGTGCTCGAAGGCCAGGTGGTCAGCGATGTGTTCCAGGGCGATCGCCAGACCCAGACACCGAACATCAACCTCGACGGTTACCAACAGTCGCAAAAGGCTATGGCCCAGCGCGCGCAGTTGATCATTGGCGGGTACACGCCGGTCTACAACAAGGCCACCGGCACCCTGCGTTATGCGCTGACCGGCACTGCCGACGAGGTGCTGATCGCCGGCAACACGCAGAAAATCGCCGACGGCCTGGACCTCACCACCGCGCTGCCAGCGGATCGCCAGGGCAAGATGGTGCTCGACAGTGACCAACTCAACGGCTACCGGTTGGGCGCGATCAAGGTTGGGGCCAAACAGCAGATCAGTGTCAACGGCGCGCTCAACGTGGCGGACGGCGGCGATATCACGCTGTTCGGGCCCCAGGTCAACCTCAACGCCAACCTCACGGCCCATGGCGGCAGCATCAATGCGGGCAATATTCTCAACCAGGTCAACCTCAATTCGGGCAATACCGTCGGCGATGTGATCCTGGCGGGCGGCGGGCATGTCGATGTGGCCGCAGGTGTGAAGCTGGACGCGACCGGGCGTTGGAATAATGTGCTACTGGAGCCCAACCGCCGCGACGGCGTGGCGTATGTGAACGGTGGCAAGGTCTCGCTGCGCAGCACCGGCAACGTGGACCTGGCGGCGGGCAGTGCGGTGGATGTGTCTTCCGGGGCCACCCTGGGCGTGGACGGCCAGCTCAGCGGCGGCAAAGGCGGCGATGTGACCCTGGGGGCGTGGGGCGCGTTGGCCGTGGACGGCGAGATTCGCGGTTATGGCGTCAACGGTGGCGGTACCCTGGCGTTGCAGGCGCGCAAGGTGCAGATCGGCAACAGCGCCGATGCACCCGCTACCGACACGCTGCAATTGACCGGCGACTTCTTCAACAAGGGCTTCTCGGCCTACGACATCACCGGCAACGAGGGGTTGCTCGTCACCGACGGCACCCAGGTGGACGTGAATGCGCCGGTCTACCGTCTGGGCCGGCAGACAGCGCTGACGCCAAGTGTCAGCGAGCCTGCCACGGCACTGGAGCGCTGGACACCGACGCTCTACCAGGAAAACCCGACCCAAGGCGTGCTGACCCAGCGTCGCGGTGCCAGCCTGACGCTGACGGCCGGCTCCAGGGATTCCACCGCCGCACAACTGGCGAGCACCGCCCTGGCCGTGGGCCGGGGCGCGGTGATCAATGTCGACCCCGGCCAGGGCATCAACCTGCGCAGCGTCGGCCAGTTGACCGTCAACGGCAGCCTGAATGCCTGGGGCGGCAGCGTCAGCCTGGGCGGCCTGAATGTGACGCCGCCGGCCTGGGAACAGCCGATTGCCGCCGGCCATGAACGCTCGATCTGGGTGGGTGAACAGGCGCTGATCGACGTCGCCGCGCGAGCGGTCACGGCGGTGAGTCATCGGGGCAACGTGTACGGCCAGGTCCTCAATGGCGGCAAGATCAGCATCGGCGGCGATATCAACCTCGCCACCGGCATTGCCAGTGCCGGCGATGTGTTTGTGGTGGTCCGCGAGGGCGCGCGCCTGGACGCGTCCGGGGCCCAGGCGATGCTGGATGTTCCCGGCCAGGGCCGTGTGCCGGTGGCCAGCAATGGCGGCAGCATCAGCTTTGCGTCCAACAATGGCCTGTACCTGGACGGCAGTTTTGTGGCCCGCGCCGGTGGCGCCGGTGCGGCGGGCGGCAGCTTGTCGCTGGCGCTGGAAAGCCCCTACTACGCGAAAAACGGCGCGAACGACCGGGTGCTCAAGGTGCGCGAGCTGGTGCTCAGCCAGACCCATCAGACCAGCGCCTTACCGACCGCCGCCAGCCTGGAATACGGCCATGGCCGTCTCGGTGTCGACCAGATTACCGCCGGCGGTTTCGACAACCTGGCGCTGCTCAGCAACGGCTTGCTGAGTTTCGACGGCGACGTGTCGTTGAACATGGGCCAGAGCCTGCGGTTGTACAGCGCTAGCTACAACCTCAGTGAAGGGGCTGCGGCCAACTCGCGGGTCACGCTGTCGGCACCGTACCTGCAACTGGCCGGCATCCTCGCGCCTGCGCAAAGTGGTAAAGAGGCCTACGTGCGTGCGGTGCCGCTGCTGCCCAACCCGTCGCCGCTGGCAACGACGGCACAGTTCAGCGCCAGCGCCAACGTGATTGATGTGCGCGGCAATGTGGTGTTCGGCAACAAGAGCAACGTGCCGCAGACGAATGACGCGCTGGTCGCGGTCGAGCGTCGCGGGTTCGACGACGTACGACTGACCAGCCAAGGCGACCTGCGCTTTCTGGCCGGTGCCGATGCGAACGTGATCTCTCAGGGCATCAGCACGCAACTGGCGACCAGCGGCGACATGACCCTGCGCGCCGCGCAGCTGTACCCTGCGACCGAGGTCGGGGCGCGGGTCCTGGCGGGGTATTTGAATGGCAACTCGGGCTTTGACCCGACGCGCACCTTGAGCATCGAACGCATCGGTGACGCCACAGCGGCTGTGCCGTACTCGGCCTTCGGCCGCCTGCAACTGGGCAGCGCGAATATTCGCCAAGGCGGCGTGGTGCGTGCGCCGCTGGGGCTGATCGAAATCGGCGTGTTGAATTCGGGCAAGGTTGAACTGTTGCCGGGCAGCCTGACCTCCGTGAGCGGCAAGGGCCTGGTGTTGCCTTACGGCGGCACGGTAGATGGCCAGGTCTATCTGTATAACGGCAAGAAAGTCACATTCGTTGGCCAGGGCGCAACGGATAACGGCGGTGGCTTGTATATAGGGATGGTATTGGGTGGGCAATCGGTGGCGGTCCAGCCGGGCGCTACGGTGGATTTATCCGGCGGTGGTGAATTGCTCGGGGCCGGGTTCATTTCCGGGCGTGGCGGTTCCACCGATGCGCGCCTGACCCCCTTGGTGCAGTTCGGCGCAACCGGCGGTTTTGTGCTGCCGGGCCTTGGCACCAACCCGATCTACGCGATTGTGCCGGGTGTGCAACCGGGCTATGCACCGGTGGCGCCGGAAGGCGGCGCGGTCGACCCGCTGATGGGCCAGCAAATCACCATCGGTGCCGGCGTGCCCGGGCTGGCGGCGGGCACCTATACGCTGATGCCGTCCACCTACGCCTTGATGCCGGGCGCGTTTCGGGTAGAAATCAATGGCCTGGCCGGGCCTGGTGGCGAAGGTGCAACCCAACAGATGCGCAATGGCTCATGGGCCACCGCCGGGCGCCTGTCCATCGCCAATACGGGCATCGTCAACAGCCTGGCGAGCCAGGTGATCCTGACCTCCGCCGATACCTTGCGCCGTTACTCCCAGTACAACGAAACCGGTTACGCCCAGTTCGCCGTGGCCGATGCGGCCAGGCTTGGCGTGCCCCGTGCCTTGCTGCCGGTGGATGCCAAGACGTTGAAACTGACGTTGCGTGCGGGAGCCGGTGCGCAGGCGTTTTCGTTCCAGGGCACCGGTCGCTTCGAGGCCGCTGACGGCGGTTACGGCGGCACCGTGGCGCTGACCAACGCAAGCGCAGGGGTGGGCCGGGACATCGAAATCGTGGCGGCGGGCCAAGACGCCAGCAGTGGTTTTGACGGGATCAGCGTGCAGGCCCAAAGTTTGAATGCCTTGGGCGCTTCACGCCTGGTGATCGGTGGGATGACGTTGGTCAATTACGGCCAGGCCGGCAACTACATCAACATCGCCAACGGCAGTAACAGCTCCATTGTGCTGCGCGATGGGGCCAACCTGGCTGCGCCGGAAGTGCTGTTGCTGAGCGGCACCGGGCGCATCGTCGTTGAGCAGGGTGCCTCGATCAACACCATTGGTCGCGGCAAGGCCAGTTATGACGCGCGTGACGGTTTTGTCTACAACGTGGCGAACATGCTGGCGGTGTCCAACGGTTTGCTCAACGTCGTCGCCGCGCGGTCACCCGGCGGAGTCATCAGTGGGGGCATTCAGTTAGGCGTGTGCAACCGCGCGCCCTGCAGCGGCCAGACGGCCCTGTATTCCGAAGGCAGCATCGTTACCTTGACCGACAGCACCCTGCAGATGGGGGATGAGGTGCGCTATGGCACCCGCCACCTGAACCTGGGGGTGTCCAGCATCAACGTCGGCAGCCCCGAAGCCCTGGCCGCCGCGGCCGCCGGTAACCGGCTGCCGGTGGGCATGACCCTCAACCAGCAGGTGTTGGAACGCTTGCTGCGCGGCGACACCCAATTCGGCGCCCCGGCCCTGGAAACCCTGCAACTGTCGGCGCGCGACAGTTTCAACTTCTACGGCACCACCACCCTGGACACCTACGACGCGGTGACCGGCAAGTCGCTGCTGAGCAACCTGATGCTCTCCACGCCGGCGATCTACGGTTCTGGCGGTGCCAACGACGTGGCCGCCATCCACACCGCCAACCTGATCTGGCAGGGTGCCGAGGCACCGCCTGCGGCGGCGGTGACCGGTGGTGCCGGCAGCGGCAGCGGGCGCCTGGACATCAATGCCGAACGCATCGAGTTCGGCTATGGGGGATTTGCCCAGGCGAGCACCACTAAAACCTTCGATCGCCTCGCCCTGGGTTTTGCCAACGTCAACCTCAATGCCGGCGAGCGCATCACCGCCAACCACAAAGGCAGCCTCTCGGTGTACCAGAGCCAGGGCGCGTTTGACCCGATCAAGGGCTTTGCCTACAGCGGCGGCAATCTGAATATCCTCACGCCGCTGATGACCGGGGAGGCCGGTTCGGTCAACCGTATTACCTCCGGTGGCGCAATAGATGTCAGCGCCTCGGCCGGCGCGGTGGGCAAGGTAAACGGTATCGGCGGTGAGTTGGCGTTGCAGGGTGACAGCCTGCGCCTGGCCAGTGCCGTGGTGATGCCCAGCGGCAAAGTGACCCTGGGTGCCCGTGGCGATGTGGTGCTCACCGATACCGCCTCGATTGATGTGGCCGGTCGGGCCATTCCCTTCAACGACCTGACCAAATACAGCGCAGGCGGCGAGGTGTTGCTGGAAAGCCGCACAGGCAATGTAAGCCAGGCCGCGGGCTCGACCATCGACCTGTCGGCGCAGCACAACCAGGCGGGCAGGTTGCGCGCGGTGGCGGTGGACGGCGCAGCGGGGATCGTCGACCTGGCGGGCAAGATCATCGCCGGCAGCAGCGGTGGCTACGATGCCGGTGGCACCCTGGTGCCGTACCTCGCCGGCGCGGTGGAAATCCAGGCCCAGCGCCTGGGCGGCAATGGCATCCTCAGCGACCAGTTCGCCGCGCTCAACCAGCGCCTCAACCAGGGCCAGGTCTATGGTGCGCGCAGCTTCCAGCTCAAGCAGGGCGACCTGACCATCGGCAGTGACGTCAAGGCCAACAGCGTCAACGTCTCGATCGACAACGGCAGCCTGCGCGTGACCGGCCTGGTGGATGCCAGTGGCGAGCGCGTCGGCAGCATCAACCTGGCCGCGAAAAATGGCCTGAGCCTCGACGGCGGCGCCGTGCTGGACGCCCATGGCACACAACTGCGCGTGGACAGCTACGGCAAGATCATCGATTCGCCCAACCGCGCCATCGTGGTCCTCAGCTCTGGCCAGGGCCAACTGACCCTGGCCAATGGCGCGCGCATCGACCTGCGCCATGGCACCGCTGCCACGACCGGCAACGACGGGCGCAGCCGTGGCACGCTGGAACTCAACGCGCCGCGCGTGGGCAACAATGACGTCGCCATCGACGCCGGTGGGGTGTTGACTATCCAAGGGGCGCGTTCGATTGCGCTCAACGGCATGAGAACCTACGACGATGCCCCGACCAGAACCGATGAAACGCCAGAGGGGCGCCCGTACCAGGTGATCGACCAGGACTACCTCAGGGACGTCGTCGATCCATCGAATACGCAATTTATCGACGCCGCGCGCGTTAACGGTAACTTGCTGCGCAAGCTCGCCGGCTTGAACAACGCGACCTACGGCGACGTGTTCCACCTGCGCCCCGGCGTCGAGATCGTCAGCAAAACCGCGGACGGCGACCTGGTGGTGCAGGGCGATCTGGACCTCTCCAGCTATCGCTACGCCAGCCTCAAATCAACGGCCAAGACCGAGTCCGGCAGCCTGACCCTGCGCGCCGGCGGTGACCTGAATATCTACGGCAGCATCAACGATGGCTTTGCCGCGCCACCGGCCACCGACGATGACAATGGCTGGGTGCTGCGCGCCGGTATCGACCACACCGGTGGCACCGTGGTGGTGCCGGGCAGCGGCGTGACCCTGGAGGTGGGCACCGTGTTCCCCGCGGGCGCTGCGCTTAATTTCGATGTACTGACCAACCCGCTGTTTCTGCCGGCGGGTACCCGTTTGCCCGTGGCGGCCACGCTCAACCAATCGTTGGTACTCCCGGCGGGCACGGTGTTGGCGGCGGCTGTTCGGGATGCCTCGGGCACTGTGCTGTTCGCGGCGGGCACCTTGCTGGCTCAGGACCAGACCCTCGCCAGTGGCAGTGTCCTGGAGGCTGGCAGCCTGTTGAGCACTTCAGCCAGTGTTGACAGCCTGATCTGGCCCAAGGGCGTGCCCTTGGTCACCAGCATGACCCTGGCCGCCAGCAAAGTGTTGCCCCGTGGCGCGCTGTTGCCGTCGGGCACTGACGTGAAATTACCCGGTGGCGTGGAGTCGGTGCAGTTGCGTGTGGCCGACGCCGGTCGCCAGGGCAAGAACTGGGCGATTGCACCGATGTTGGAGGAAGGCTCGCAGTCATGGTCGATACGCCTGGTCGCGGGGGCCGATACCGAGGCGGCGGACAGTCGCCTGCTGCAGCCGCATCCGGTAAGCGGCAATCTGAGATTGGCGGACAGTCACTACGGGGCGTTCGGCAAGGGAGCCCAGGTCTGGACCGAGGAGGGCTCCTTGGGGTGGTTCGGCGATGACAGCATGGTAGGCCAACCCATTGATTTCGACGCAATACAATACCCAGGGCTATGTGACGACCTCCCGGAATACTGCGTTATCAGTGGTGATGCCTACACGCTGCTGGTGGGCGGCAGCACTCGCTTCAGCGTAGTCCGCACCGGCGCGGCAGACCTTGACCTGCTGGCCGCCGGCAACCTGAGCATGGAGTCGCTGTTTGGCGTATACACGGCGGGCAGCTCGTCCACCGGCACCTCGGCCAACGATCCGTATAACCTCAAGCGAGCCCTGGGCAGCAATGGCAAGGTATTGGCTAACGCCGGGGGCAACGAAAAGCTGGTCAACGCAGACACCGCCAGCCTGTACCGTGCCTGGTACCCGGATACGGGCGGCAACTTGCTGCTTAAAGTGGGCGGCAACCTGACCGGCAATATCACCAGCCCGGCGCTGAACGGCGTCGGTCGTCCGGTACCCAGCGACCTGGGCCAGGATTCAGCCAACGTCGGCAACTGGCTGTGGCGTCAGGGCAATGGCCTCAGTGGCAACCAGGCGCAGGCCACCGCGTGGTGGGTCAACTTTGGTACCTACGTGCCCGGCATGGCCTACCCGAGCGCGGACCAGATGGTTGGGTTCACGGGCTTCGGCACCCTGGGAGGAGGCAACCTTAACGTTGATGTGGGCGGCGATGCGGGGATTCTCAACGCGTCGTCGCAGCCGCAGAACGTCAGCCCCCGCAGCCAAGGCCTGGTCCTGGCCGTCGGCGGCACCGGCCGCGTTGCCACCGATGGCAGCGTCCAACTGACCGGCGGCGGCGATCTGAACCTGCGGGTCGGCGGGGCGCTCAACCCGGTCAGCCAGATCAACCGAGACCACCTCAATGGCGTCCTGGTGAACACGCGAGGGCATGTACAACTCACTGGCGGCGCCCTCGGTAGTCTGACGCTGCTGTATGGTGACCAGCCCGGCTACCAGAGCCCGAGCGAGGTGCGGGCCTACGACCCGCTGCGCTCCACGTCCGCCAGGGCAGCGGGTGGTTTGAGCCTGTTGCCGGGTGACGCTACCTTCAGCCTGGCCACCCGCGGTGACCTGGTGCTGCAGGATGTCGCCGACCCGGGCCGCGCGCCGCAAGTCAACGCGTTGGCCTACGCGAACGCTGGCGTCAACGGGATTGGACACAGCTGGTTCAGCCTGTGGACCGACCGTACGGCGGTGGACCTGTTTTCCGCCGGGGGCAACCTCACGCCCCTGACCCAGACGCTGGACACCGACATGGCAGCCGTCTATCCCGCCACGTTGCGCGCCGTCGCCGCCAGCGGCAGCCTGTACTACGGTCGCGCATCGTACGGTGACCCAAGCACCGTGCCGCCGCTCGGGGCCATGGTGCTGGCGCCGTCGGCCAACGGGCAACTGGAACTGCTCGCCGGCGACTCGATCTACGGCGGCGACCTGCCCATCAGCCGCTCCAGCGCAGCCGCGCAAAGCCTGGCGACGATTTTGCGCCCGGCGTTTCTAGGCTTCCTCACCAATCAGATCGCGGTAAACGGCAGCGGTAATCTGGCAAGCGACGCCAGCATTGCCACCTTCAGGGTGTCGCCGCTGTTTGCCTTTGGCCCCAACACCGCCAGCATGGCCTGGGGCGACGCCCTGGAGCCTGCACGTTTCTATGCGCTGAGCGGGGACCTGCTGGGTGTCAATAGCGGGCGTGTAATCACCCTGACTAGACCCGCCTTCCAGGACCCGCGTTTTGGGCAGACTTACTACGAGGGTGCCGGTCCGGTCTGGATGCTGGCCGGTCGCGACATCGTCAGCAGCGGTACGCCACTCAGCGGTGCCAATGGCGGTAATAACACCACGGGTGAATACACCTACGCCGGCAACCTCTTCGTGCACAACAGCCCCACCGATATCTCCATCGCCAGCGCCGGCCGCGACATCCTCTACAGCAGCTTCAATGTCGCCGGCCCCGGCACGTTGGAACTGACGGCGGGGCGCAACATCCAGATGGAAGACAAAGTTGCGGTGAACAGCCTGGGGGCTGTGGCGGCCGGCGACAGCCGCCCTGGCGCAAGCATCGTCATGCAAGCCGGCATGGGCCCCAACGGCCCGGATTACCGCCGCTTCGTCGAGGCCTACCTGAACCCCGCCAACCTGGCGCAACCGGGTGAGTCGTTGCAGGGCGGCAAAGTCGCCAAGACCTATGAGAGTGAGCTGGTGGCCTGGCTCACCGAACGCTTCGGCTTCGGCGGCGACAGCGAACAGGCCCGTGCCTACTACGCCGCACTGCCTGGCGAGCAACAACGGATCTTCGCCCGCGACGTGTACTTCGCCGAACTCAAGGCCGCCGGCCGTGAGTACAACCAGGACGGCAGTGTGCGCCAGGGCAGCTACGTGCGCGGCCGTAGCGCGATTGCCAGGTTGTTCCCCGAGACGGATGTGGCCGGCAACCCGATCACCTACAAGGGCGATATCACGATGTTCGGCGGCGCAGGCGTGCACACCAACTTCGGTGGTTCGATCCAGATGCTCACCCCCGGCGGCCGCCAGACCTTCGGCATCGAAGGCGCGGCACCACCGTCGACGGCGGGTGTGATCACGCAGGGCGCGGGGGATATCCAGCTGTACTCCCTGGGCAGCATCCTGCTTGGCCAAAGCCGCATCATGACCACCTTCGGCGGCTCGATCATGGGCTGGACCAGCGCCGGCGACATCAACGCCGGGCGCGGCTCCAAGACCACCGTGGTGTACACACCGCCCAAGCGCGTCTATGACAACTGGGGCAACGTGAGCCTATCGCCGTCGGTGCCGAGCACCGGTGCCGGGATCGCCACGCTCAACCCGATCCCGGAAGTACCGGCGGGGGATATCGACCTGATCGCGCCATTGGGCACGATCGATGCGGGCGAGGCGGGGATTCGAGTGAGCGGGAACGTCAACATCGCGGCCTTGCGCGTGGTGAACGCGGCGAATATCCAGACCCAGGGCAAGTCGTCGGGCGTGCCGGCGACAGCGACGGTGAACGCCGGCGCCATGAGTTCGGCCAGCGCGGCGGGGGCGGCGGCGTCCCAGGCGGCCGAAGACGCGGCGCGCAGCCAGCAGGCGGCGGCCAAGCAGGGCCGGGCTTCGATCGTGACCGTGGAGGTGCTGGGGTTTGGCACCGAACCGGTGCCCCGTGAGCCGCAGGAACAGCAGAAAACCTCGGCGTACAACCCCAACAGCCCGGTGCAGGTGCTGGGCGCGGGGCCATTGAGCGAACAGGCGCGGGCGCGTTTGACGGATGAGGAGCGCAAGCAGATTACCTTGTAGGGCGGTGCCCAGACCTCTCGTTGTACCTTGGGGGCGATCACTGATCGCCCCGTTTTTTTGCACGGCGTTGTACCCAATCCAGCCCAAAAAATGCCCCCCTCCCAATTCCGAATGAACCTTTCATGACAAAAGTTCGGTAGCCCATGGCCACTCCCGTCTCTCCTGTGTAACGCGCTCAAGAACACCAGCACGGTGTTGTTCAAGGCGCCGGCTGTACGCCAGGAGTGGGGCAATGGGAACTATGGAACGTTATTCGAAAGTGGGCATGCAGGAGCTCGACCAGCGCCTGTCGAAGATCGTCGAAGCGGCGCGCAAGAAGCCGGTGTCGGTCTATCGCTATGGCGCGCCCTGGGTGTGGATCGTGTCCCAGGACGATTGGCAAGGTGCCTTGAAGGAAGTCTCCAGCTACATCCCCGCCGGCCATTCCCTGGTGTTGCTGCGCCCGCGGATCGACGAGGTGCTCGAACAGCACCGTGAGTGGCTGGTGGCCGAGCCCTCGATGTTGATCGCGCCGCAGACCGTGTTGCAGATATTGCTGCTGCAACTGCTGTACTCGGTGCCCAGCGAGCAGCAACTGCATGAGCAGCTCAATTACAACCTGTTGTTCCGCTGGTTCGTCGGCCTGGACCTGAACCACAAGGTCTGGAGCATTCACGTGCTGACCCGCGACATCGCCACGCTGCTGAGCAACCCGCGTGCGGTGCAACTCATCCAGAAAATCATCGGTGACGTGTTCTGTGGCGCCTTGCTGCACATGCCGGAGTTCTCGTTGAACTTCGCCTTGCTGCACACCTGGCTGGCACGTCACGGCAACACCTCGATCGCCAGCAATTGAGCCGGCCGAACGCCGTAGCAATGACGGCGCAAAAAATCAGCAAGTCAGGGGGCGGTGTGGAGCATCTGTTCAAATCAGCGCTGGCGCTGTGCTGCTTGACGCTTGGGGCCATGGCCCTGCCGGCGCAGGCGCAGGAGCCGGCACGCAGGGTCGACGTCAACGAGTACTTCGTGCGCGGCAATACCGTGCTCGATGCGGCAACCATCGAAGAGGCGGTGTACCCGTTCCTGGGGCCGCAAAAGACCCTCGACGATATCGAAGGCGCCCGCGATGCGCTGCAGAAGATCTACCAGGCGCGCGGCTACCAGTCGGTGTTTGTCGAGCTGCCGGAGCAGAAGGTCGATGACGGAATCGTCTACCTGCAGGTCAGTGAAACCAAGGTCGGCCGGGTGCGCGTGGTGGGCGCCAAACATTACTCGCCGGTGGAGATCCGCGAGCAAGTGCCGGGCCTGGAGGAGGGCGCCGTGCCGGACTTCGCCAGCGTGCAAACCCAGTTGGCCGGGCTCAACCGCAGTGCCGGGCGCCAGGTCACGCCGCTGGTGCGCGAAGGCCAGCGCCCCGGCACCATGGACGTGGATTTGCAGGTCGAAGACCAGAACCCCTGGCACGCCAGCCTTGGCCTGAACAACGACTACAGCGCCGACACCAAGGAACTGCGCTCGGTCGCAACCCTGGGCTACGACAACCTGTGGCAACTGGGCCACAGCATTTCCCTGACCTATTTCACCGCGCCCGAGGACACCTCGAACGCCAAGGTCTGGTCCGGCTCCTACAGCGCGCCGCTGGACGAGCGCTGGACCTTGCAGTTCTCCGGTTACCAGTCCGACAGCAACATCGCCACCATCGGCGGCAGCAACGTGTTGGGCAAGGGCCATTCCTATGGGGTGTCGGCGATCTACAGCCTGCCGGCCGCCGGTAACTGGGCCAATTCCTTCTCGTTCGGTATCGACTTCAAAGACTTCGACGAGCAGATGAAATTCGGGTCCAGCAGCGATCAGGTGCCGCTCAAATACGCGCCGTTCACCCTGGGCTACAACGGCTATCGCTACACCGAACAATCCCAATTGGGCCTGGGCCTGAACCTGATCGTCGGCACCCGCGCCTTCTTTGGCTATGGCAGCGACGCCGAAGAGTTCGACTACAAGCGCTACAAGGCCAGCGCCAGTTTCGCCGTGCTCAAGGGCGACCTCACCTACAGCTACACCTTCGCCAACGATTGGCAGTCGGCGTCCAAGGCCGGCTTCCAACTGGCCTCGGGGCCGCTGGTATCCAACGAGCAGTACTCGGCCGGTGGCGCCACCTCGGTGCGCGGCTACCTGGCGGCGGAACGCACCGGCGATGAGGGCGTGCTGCTGTCCCAGGAGCTGCGCACGCCGTCCCTGGCCAAGCTTCTCGGCAGCTATGTGCAGGAGTGGCGTTTCTATGCGTTCGCCGAAGGCGCGCGCCTGCGCCTGCACGACCCGCTGCCCGAGCAAGAAGATGAATACAGCCTGGCCAGTGTCGGCCTGGGCACCCGCGCCAGTTTGAGCAAATGGTTATCCGGCAGCCTGGATTGGGGCTACCCGCTGCTCGATGGACCGAACACCCAGAAACAGGACTCGCGGCTGCACTTCAGTGTGCAGGCGACTTTCTGACTTTTTCTTCCGGAGACTTCACCCATGCAACGCCTATTTCTGAGCCTGTTGATCTGCCTGGGCTTCGCGCTCCCGGCCACCGCCCATGCCTGGTGGCAGGATGACTGGCACTACCGCAAGCAGATTTCGGTAGACACCACCGCCCAAGGCGCCGCGATCAGCCAGGCCCTGGGCCGCACTGCGCTGCTGGTGCGCCTGCACACCGGCAATTTCAGCTTTGACGGGGTCAAGGACGACGGCGCCGACCTGCGTTTTGTCAGCGCCGATGACAAGACCGTGTTCAATCACCAGATCGAGAGCTTCGACCCGCTGATGGGCATGGCGCTGATCTGGGTGGATGTGCCCAAGGTCGAAGGCGGACAGCGCCAGGACCTGTGGATGTATTACGGCAACCAGAAGGCACCGGCCACCGCCAACGGCCAGCTGACCTTCGACCCCAATTACACCGCGCTGTACCACTTTGACGGTGCCAATGCGACGCCGCCACGCGATACCACGGCTTACGCCAACACCGCGCTGAACGCCACCGGCACAAGCATCGACGGCGTAATCGGCCGCGCCTTGCAGTTCGCCGGTGAGCCGCTGCTGTTGCCGGCCAGCCCGTCGCTGCAACACGCCGCCGGCGGCGCGTTCACCTTCAGTGCCTGGCTGCGCCTGGACCAGGCCAGTGGCGAGCAGATCGTTCTGGCGCGTCGCGATGGCGCCCATAGCCTGTTGCTGGGGCTGAACCAGGGCATGCCGTTTATCGAGATCGACGGCCAGCGCGCCGTATCGACCCAACCGCTGAACCCCGGCCAATGGCAGCACCTGGCGTTTACCGCTGAAGGTGAAAAAGTCGCGTTGTATGTCAACGGCCGCGAAACCGCCAACCTTGGCGTGGCAATGCCGGCGTTCACTTCGCAACTGGCCGTGGGCGCCGACCTGCCCCAAGCGAGCAGCACACACCAGCCATTCGCCGGGGCCATGGATGAGTTGCGCTTGTCCAAAGTGGCCCGCCCGGCCGCGTTGTTGCTGGCCGACGCAAATGCTCAGGGCGCCGAGTCGAAACTGGTGGCTTATGGGGTGGATGAGGAACAGTCGGGCATGGGCTTCGGCAGCCTGGGCTTTCTGCTCAACGCCGTGCCGGTGGATGCTTGGGTGATCATCCTGGTGCTGGTGGCAATGATGGTGCAGTCGTGGTTCATCATGCTGCGCAAGAACCGCCAGGTCAGCCGCGTGAGCGCTGCCAACGAGGTGTTCCGCGAGCATTTCGCCCAGATCGGCACGCGCCTGGAGATGTACGCCGATGACGCCCAGTTGGGTGAGCGCCTGACGCATTCCTCGCTGTGGCGCCTGTACCTGGTGGCCGTCAAGGAGATTCGCACCCGCCGCGCCCAGGGCGCCGATACCTCGTCGGTGTCGGCGGCCACCATCGAAGCCATCCGTTGCTCCATGGACGGCGTGCGCACCCGCGAAAACCAGGCGCTCAGCGCCAAACTCTCGACCCTGTCCAACGCCATCGCCGGTGGCCCGTACATCGGCCTGCTCGGCACTGTGCTGGGGATTATGGTGGTGTTCCTCGGCACGGCCATGGCCGGTGACGTGAACATCAACGCCATTGCCCCCGGTATGGCCGCCGCGTTGCTGGCCACGGCCATGGGCCTGTTCGTCGCGATCCCCGCGCTGTTTGGCTACAACCGCCTGATCACGCGCAACAAGGAAGTGAGCGCCGACATGCGCGTGTTTGTCGATGAGTTCATCACTCGCCTGGCGGAGATGCACGGCGAGAGCCAGCACAGTGAAGCGGCGCACCGCCGCGAGCATCACGCGTCGGTTCCGGCCTGAGGAGAATTGCCATGGCTAGCGTAAATGCCTCCCACGACGATGACGATGATGCCGCCGTCGACAGCATCAACATCACGCCCCTGGTGGACGTGCTGATGGTGGTGCTGGTGATGTTTATCCTCACCGCCACCGCCCAGGTCTCGGGTATCCAGATCCACTTGCCCAAGGCCAGCGCCTCGGTGTCGTTGTCAGAGGCCAAGACCAAGGCCATCTCCGTCAATGACGGCGGCCAGGTGTTCCTCGACGCTTACCCGGTGACCCTCGGCGAGCTGGAAGAGCGCCTGCGTATCGAGAAAGCGCTGAACCCGGACTTCCCGGTGATCGTGCGCGGCGATGCCATGGTGCAGTACCAGAAGGTCATTGAAGTGCTCGACTTGTTGCGCCGGCTGGAGCTGTCCCAGGTCGGGCTGGTTACCGGCAAACCGAGCCAGGGCTGAGTCATGACCGCACAGATCCCGATCAGGCCGTTACCGGTCAAGAACACGCCGCCGTTGCGCCCGCTGAAGTGGGGCGCCGGCCTGTTGCTGGGGGCCGTGGCGGCCTGGCTGTTGTGGCAGTGGGCCAATGACATGAGTGGCGTACGCCGCGAAGCGCCGAAGGTGCCGACGATTATCCCGTTGCCGCCACCGCCACCGCCGCCGCCGGAAAAACCCAAGGAGCCCGAGCCCCAGGTGGAAGAAAAAATCCCGGAGCCGGTGCCTACCCCAGCGCCGGAAGAGGTCAAGCCGGCCGAGGAAGCGCCGCCGTCACCGGCCGATGACCTGGCCAACCCGATGCAGATCGATGGCGATGCGCAGTCGGGCAACGATGGTTTCAACATTGGCGCGGGCAAGGGCGGCGGCATGGCCGGTTCCGGCGGCGGTGGCCTTGGCGCCGGCACGTACAAGCAATACCTGGCCGGGGTGTTTCAACGCCTGCTGCGTGAAGACCCGGAATTGCGCAAGAAGGCTTACACGGTGCAGGCGGACTTGTGGCTCAACGCTGAAGGCCAGGTGATCCGCGCCGAGTTGGCCAAGTCCAGCGGCGATGCCCAAACCGATGCCCAGGTGTTGGCGGCCTTGCGCGCGCCCCATGCCACGCAACGGGTGCCGGCTTCGGTAACGCTGCCGGTACGCCTGTCCCTCAAGGGCCGGCGCCCGGATTGATCGAGCACTCTTCAACTGCATTTCTCAACGGTTTTTTACAGGAGTTGCGTACACATGATTTCCCCCGTGAATCGACTGACCCTGGCGGTTGGCATGGTCATCGCGACCCTGGTCGGACAGGCGGCGGCAGCCCCGGTCGCCCCCTCGGAAAACGTCACCATCAACCTGATCCGCCTGCTGGTGCAGCAGGGTGTATTGACCCAGGACACCGCCAACGGGCTGATCGCCCAGGCCGAAAATGAGGCCCGGCAGGCACGCCAGGCCAATGCGGCGCCGACGGTTGCCAGCGGCCCCGCCGCAGCCCCTGGCGACGTGCGCGTGCAGTACGTGCCGCAAGCGGTACGCGATCAGATCCGTGACCAGGTGAAGGCTGAAGTCATGGCGACCGCCAAGCAGGAAAACTGGGCCCAGCCCAATACGTTTCCGGACTGGATCTCGCGCATCAGTTTTGATGGCGATATCCGTTTGCGCGACGAGTCGCGCTATTTCTCGGGCCGCAACGACAACACCATCACCGACTACGCCAAGCTCAACGACACCGGCCCGTACGACGTCAACAAAAACTCCAACACCCGGTTCCCGCCCTTGCTCAACACCCGCGAGGACCGCGAAAACCTGTTCCGCCTGCGCGCACGCCTGGGCATGAAAGCGGTGATTTCGCCGGAATGGACCGCCGGCATCCGCATCGCCACCGGCTCGGACAATAACCCGGTGTCCACCACCCAGACCCTGGGCGGCGGCTTCGGCAAAAAAGATATCTGGCTCGACCAGGGTTACTTGAGCTGGAAAACCACCGACGCCATGACCCTGACCGCCGGGCGCATCGGCAACCCGTTTTATTCCACCGACATGATGTATTCCAACGACCTCAACTTCGATGGCGTGGCGGCGATCTTCAACCACAGCCTCAACAGCGAATGGGGCCTGTTCGGGACCCTGGGCGCGTTCCCGGTCGAATACACCTCCGACACCGCCAGCAGCAATGGGATCGACAAGGAAGACAGCCAGACCAAATGGCTGTTTGGCGGGCAGATCGGCGCAGACTGGAAGATCAACCGCAGCAACCGCCTCAAGCTCGCCGCCGCTTATTACCAGTTCCAGGACATCGAAGGCGAGCGCTCCAGCCCGTGCTCCACATGGAAGGGGGCGGCGGGCTGCGACACCGACGGCACGCGTGTGGCGTTTATGCAAAAAGGCAACACGGTATTCAACCTGCGCAACAACACCACCAACCCGACGGACCCGGCCAAAACGCCGGACCCGCAGTTCGTCGGCCTGGCGTCGAAGTTCGATGTGCTGGACCTCAACCTGGTATGGGACAGCGAACTGCCGAGCGACTTCAAGCTGCGCACCCAGGGCAACTTCATCCACAACCTGGCCTACGACAAGGGCGAAATGCTCAAGCGCAGCGAAGGCGAGATCGTCAACAACATCAACGGCAACGGCCAGTTTGAAAGTGGCGGCAATGCCTTGATGGTCTCGTTCACCCTTGGCAGTGCGTTGGAAATGCGCACGCGCGGCGACTGGAACGTGCTGGCCGGCTACAAGTACATCCAGCCCGACGCCTTGCCCGATGGCTTCAACGATTCCTCGTTTCACTTGGGCGGCACCAACGCCAAGGGTTACTTCATCGGCGCCAACTACGGCATCGACAAGAACATCTACGCCAGTGCGCGTTGGTTGAGCGCGTCCGAAGTGTATGGCCAGCCGTTCGAAGTCGATGTGATGCAACTGGAACTCAACACGCGCTTCTGACGCGCAGGGAGATGCCACATGAACATTCGAATAGGCGGGCTGTTGTTGCTGCTGGTCGCCACTGGCGCCTCGGCCGAAGGCATGGAAGAGCGCCTGCGCACCCAACTGCGCAGCACCACCCAGCAGTTGCAGGCGCTGCAAAGTGAACAGGCCCAGGCCAGTGCCGCGCGCCTGGCCGCCGAAACCCAGGCCAGGCAGGCCCAGGCGCAGATCAAGCAATTGACGGCCGAGCTGGAAAAGACCCGTGGCGTGGCCGAGCAACTGGCCGGCCAGCAGCAGAGCCTGCACAGCCAGGCGCAAGCGCAGGTGAATGCGAGCAACGAGCAGATCGGCAAGTTCAAGAAGGCCTACGACGAATTGCTGGTGCTGGCCAAGGGCAAGGAGGCTGAGCGTGCCAGCCTCCAGGCCAGGCTGGCTGAACGTGACACACAAGTGCAGCAATGTTCAGTCAAGAATCAACAGATGTACGGCGTGGCCCAGCAGTTGCTCGCGGCCTACGAAAAAATCGATGTGGCGCAGGTGATGAGTATCCGCCAGCCCTTCGCCAGCAGCACGCGGGTCAAGTTCGAAGAACTGGCCCAGGGCTTTGGCGACGATCTGTACAAGAGCCGTTTTGATGCGCCCCAGGCGGGCGTTACCCATTGATCGACAAGGAAGCACAGAGCATGAGCGAATTGATCACCAGCGTCAGCGTCCAGAGCCTTACCGAGCTGTTGCAGGAAGCCGGTTATCGGGTCAACCAGAGCGAACAGAACGGCATCGTGCAGTTGCTCAGCGCCAGCCAGGGCATCGGTTTTGCGGTGCGCTTCGGTAACCCGGCGACGGAGCAGGGCGCGTACGTAGACTTCACCTACAGCTGCGCGCTGCGGGTACAGGGCGAGTTGCCCGAGGGCCTGGCCCCGGTGTGGAATGCCTCGCGCCGCTTTGCACGGTTGTCGGTGCAGGGCGAATTCTTGCTGATGGAAATGGACGTGGTGGTGGCCGGTGTCGGCGCCACGCACTTGCGCAGCCAACTGGAACTGTGGGATCGCCTGCTGCAGGAATTTATCGTTTACCTGCGTGAGTACAGCCAGCACGCGGCGCAGTTGCAGGCCCAGCCTGCGGCGGTCGCTGAAGAGGCCTCGGCACTGTGAAGAAGCCAACCCTGATGGTCGGCGCGGGTGCGCTGGCCCTGTTGGTGGTGGCGGTGGGCTTGAGCCTGCGCCCGGGCAGCGACCCGGTGGCGGCGCAACAACCGGCGCCCTCGACCAGCCCCGTACCTGGCGTGCCGGCGGTGGCACGCCTGGGCAACCAGCAGATCGACCTGCCGGAACTCAACAGCGTACTGGCCAGCCTGCCGGCCGAAACCCGCGAGCAACTGCGCGGCAACCGTGGCGCCCTGGAAACCTGGATTCGCTCGCGGCTCGCGCAAAAAGCCGTACTCGAACAGGCCGATGCCCAGGGCTGGCGCCAGCGCCCGGAGGTGGAGCAACAGACCCGCGCGGCGACTGAGCAGATCGTGTTTCGCGATTACATGCTGTCGGTCAGCCAGGTCCCGGCCGATTACCCCAGCGCCGCCGAGTTGCAACAGGCGTATGACAGCGGCAAAGCCCAGTGGGTGACGCCGCCGTTGTACCGGGTGAGCCAGATTTTCCTCGCGGTGAGTGACCCGCAAGCCCTCGACGCGGTACGCCGTCAGGCCCAGGAACTGAGCCGCAAGGCCCAGGCCGCACCGGGGGATTTTGCCGCGCTGGCCACGCAATTCTCCCAGGACCCGGACAGCGCCGCGCGCGGTGGCGATTCCGGTTTGCAGCCGTTGCAGCAACTGGTGCCGCCAGTGCGCGAGGCGGTGGCGCGACTCAAGGTCGGCGCAGTCTCGGAGGCGGTGCAGAGCCCGGCCGGGTTTCACGTGCTCAAGTTGATCGCCCAGCAACCGGCACGCACCGCGACCCTCGACGAACTGCGCGAGCGCCTCACCGAGGCGCTGCGTGCCCAGCGCCAGGAACAGATCGCCAAGGCTTACCTCGAAGGCATGCTCAACACCGCGACCTTGAGTATCGACGGCGCCCAATTGAGTAAGGTGCTGGAGTAGACGCCGCACCCCGCATTGGATGCACACGCCCATCAGACAAGGAGTCTCCCATGGCATTACTGGAACCGTCCGGCCCTCAGGGGCCCGCAGCCTATCGCGCAGCGGTCGAGCCACGCGGCCATTGGCTGGCGCTGGCGCATCAGATCGACCCGGAGGTGGCGCGCTACTTTCTGGTGAGCGCGCGTTGCGGCTGCTTTATGCAGGCGGCGCGCAGCCTGAACATCAAGGCGACCTTGCTGCGCAAACGCCTGGCGCAACTGGAGGAACACCTGCGCCACTCGCTGTTCACCTACCAGGGTAACGGCTTGGTGCTCAGTCGCGACGGCTTGCAATTGCAGGCGCAACTGGTCGCCCTGGCCCATCAACGACGCCTGCCGGTGGTAGAGCAACCGTTGATTCGCCTGGCGGTGGCCGAACCGATCCTGCACGACATCCTCGGTCGCGACCTGATCGCCTTGCTGCGCCGCAATGCCAGCGTGCGCCTGGAGATCATCGCCATCGACAGCCAACAGTCCCTGCAAGCGGTGGAGGTGGACGTGGTGCTGTGGTTGTCGGACACCGACGGCCCGATGCCTGGCCCAAGCTTCGCCATCGAACCGCCGCGATCGCTTGCGCGGTTGCAGTATTTGCCGCACATCGCCAAGCGCTATTCGCGCCTGACCACGCGGCCGGACAGCGTCGAGGACCTTGATGACTACATGCTGGTGCAATGGCAGCCCGACGCACAGGTCGACGCCTTGCAGCCGTGGAACCAAGTGGTGCAACGGCGCCTGGCCGCGGTGGTGCAGGTGCATGCCTATTCGCTGATGTTGGAGATGATCCGCTGCGGCGCCTGCATCGGTTTGCTGCCGCACTATATGAGCAGCTTCGACCGGGGGCTGGTGGCGTTGCCGGGGTTGTTGGCCGATAGCATGCAGCGCCAGGTGTGGCTGGCGGTGAACGTGCAGGTGCGCGATGCCGAGGCGGTGCGGGTGATTGTGGAACTGATCGTCGGCACATTCGAGGGGCGGCGGGAGTGGTTTGATTAGCGTTGCGCAACAGCGTTATCTGCGCCAGTCTTGGTGGTCTCGTCCGTTGTGTTGGAGCGAACTGCGATGCAGGGCACCCGTTTGACCCTTATCTGCCATGCCGTCACCCCTTTTCAAAAACAGGGGCGTTTTGCCGCTGACGAGTCGGTGGTGATGGATTGGCGCAATGCGAGCTTATCCCTGGCGGGTCGTTATAAGAAAAACCCGCGCTTGCTGTGTGGGCCGGAAGCGCGCACCCGGCAGACCGCAGGTCTGTTCGGTCGCGACCCGAAGGTCGAAAAAGCCCTGCGTGATGGCGACTGGGGGCGTTGGGCGGGGCAGGACGTCAACGCAGTAGATCGCCACGAATTGATGGAGTGGCTGACCGACAACGCCAGCGCGCCCCACGGCGGCGAGTCGGTCGACAAGGTCTGCGCGCGGGTAGGGCGATGGATGAAGTCGCTCGAACACCACCCCGGCCATGTGGTGGCCGTGACCCATCCCTTGGTGATCCGTGCCGCAATGCTGTACGTCATGCAGTTTCCGATCTCGATGTTCTACCTGATCGACGTCGAACCGCTGTCCGCCACCGAGCTGCGCTTCAACGACGTGTGGCGCCTGCGCCTGGAAGCTCACGCCTGAGTGGGCAAACATGGCAACATTCACGTCCCGCAATGAGAGCAACCCATGAAACGCATCCTGATCATCGGCATTGGCGCCGGCAACCCTGACTACATCACGATGCAGGCCGTGAAGGCGCTGAACCGCACCGACGTGTTTTTCCTGATGGACAAGGGCCAGAGCAAAGACAAGTTGCTCGACCTGCGCCGCGAGATCTGCGACACCTATATCACCGAGCCCGGCTACCGTTTTGTCGAGGCCGATTGCCCCGAGCGCGTGCGCGGCGAGATCGACTACACCACCGCCGTGCAGGACCTCAACCGCGATAAGCAAGCCACCTTCGAGCGCATGATCAACGAGCACATGGCGGACGGTGAGGTGGGCGCCTTCCTGGCCTGGGGCGACCCGGCGCTGTACGACAGCACGATCCGCATCCTGCAGGCGATCCTGGCCAGTGGTCGTTGTGCCTTTGAATTCGAGGTGATCCCCGGCATCACCAGCGTGCAGGCCCTGGCCGCCCGGCATAAGGTGGCCTTGAACCGCATCGGCAAGTCCGTCGAGATCACCACCGGTCGACGCCTGGCGGCGGGGCAGGCCAGTGATGCCGATACCTTGGTGGTGATGCTCGACGCCGAAGACTCCTACCGCACCGTGGCCGACCAGGACATGGATATTTACTGGGGCGCCTACCTGGGCACGCCGGATGAAATCCTGGTCAGCGGCAAGGTCGGCGAGGTAGCTGACGAAATTCATCGGGTGCGCAAGGCGGCGCGCCTGGCCAATGGCTGGATCATGGACACTTATTTATTGCGCAAACCCTGAGGTAGCGTCCCATGTTCAAACCCATTGCCCTCGCCCTGGCCCTGATGGCCGGCGTTGCCCACGCTGATGCCAGGTTGCACACCGATTTGCCGCTCGCGTACCTGGAACAGACCCAAAGCGACGCGCGCAACGAGCCGCTGGTGATTTTTTTGCACGGGTTCGGCAGCGATGAGCAAGACCTGTTCGGCATCAAGGACGCATTGCCTTCCACCTGGACTTACTTGTCGGTGCGTGCGCCGACGCCGGTGCAACCGAACGGCTTTCGCTGGTTCACCAAGACGCCGGGCGACGGCGAATACGATGGGGTAACGGCTGATCTGCAGAGCAGCGCCAAGCTGATCAAGGATTTTGTCGGCAAGGCCACCGCCAAGTACCACACCCAGCCCGACCGGGTGTTCCTGGTGGGGTTCAGCCAGGGCGCGATCATGTCTTACGAGGTGGCCTTGCGTGACCCACCGTTGGTGCGCGGTATTGCGGCGCTCAGCGGCAGCGTGCTGCCGGTGCTCAGGGCCGAGCTCAAGCCGGACGAGCGCTTGGGCAAACTGGCGATCTTTATTGGCCACGGCACCCTGGACCAGGCGCTGCCGTATGACTCGGCGACGCGGGCGAATGAGGTGTTGGTGGGGTTGGGGCTCAACCCCGAGTTTCATGGCTACCCGGGGATGAACCACACCATCAGTGAGGCGGAAGTGCAGGACCTGAAGGCCTGGCTGGAAAAAAGCCTGAAATAAAGGGGGGCAAACCTGTGGCCCCCACATTGGCTATTCACTGTTGGGGCGATCGGGTTACTTATTGCCGGTGATTTGTTTCACCAGCGCCGCATGCCCCTTGGCATCATCGGCCCGCGAGATTGCCTGGATCACCACCAGTTGGTTGCCCGAACCACCGAGAAACGTGGAGTTCAGGGTTTTGCCGCCACCCTGGGTGGCGGTGCTGTCCACCTGGCGCAGGCCGAGGCCCTTGACGGTGAGTTTTTTCTCGGCCTGTTTTTTGAAGTCGGGCAGGGCGGCGCTCTGGTCCTTGACGAAACCGGCCACCGCGCCATCGAGGAACTGCGCGTCGTTGTCGCCGATCTTGACCCCGTCTTTACGCACGGTTTCGGCGACGATCACTACACTTTTTGTGGTCTGGCTGGCGTACATCGTGCCCTGGGTGTCGGCGGTGCCATCCTCGGCCTTGCCGGCCGGCAGGGTGTCGGCGGTGTAGGCCTTGGGCAGAGTGAACGTGAACTTGCCGCCCAGGGTGGAGACGGTCTGGGTGGTCGGTTTGGCGGCGGCGAACACGCTGCCGGCGGTTAGCGCAAGGGCCAGCAGGGCAGCGGTCTTGGTGAAGGTGGCCATGAAGCGCTCCAAGGGATGAACGAGATTGCGGAGCATTCTGTCAGAAAATTCGCAATATCGTTCATCCGCAGCGTCACACCTTGTCGGACTCTTCCTCAAGTCTGTCCATTTCAAATAGCCGCGCCAGTTCCGCACGGGCTTCCTGGGCGGTTTGCATGACTTTGGCCGCGTCGTCGTACACCGCGTGCTGGGCGGCGAGTACTTGCAGGTCGTGGTTCTTGAAGCGGTTGATGCGTGCATCGGCCTGGGCCTGGCTCAACCCCAGGCCCACCAGGGTGCGGCGGCTCATTTCCAGGCTGGAGTAGAAGGTTTCGCGAACCGGCGAGGCGTCCAGGTCCACCAGGCGGTGTACGTGCTGGCGGTTACGGGCGCGGGCGATGATCTTCATGTGCGGGTAGAGGTTGCGCACCAGTTCCGCGGTCTTGATGTTGATCTCCGGGTCGTCCATGGCGATCACAAAGAACTCGGCCTGGTCGACCTTGGCCGCGTGCAGGATCTCGGGGCGTTGCGGGTCACCGTAAAACACCGGCATGCCGCCGAAGCTGCGGGTCAACTCGATGGTTTCCACCGAGGTATCGAGGGCGATGAACGAGATGTTCTGGGCGCGCAGGATCCGCGCGACGATCTGGCCCATGCGGCCCATGCCGGCGATCACCACGCGCGGCGCGTCGCTTTCGATGGCGCGATATTCCTCGGGCACTTCCACTGCTTTGACCTTGGGCTTGAACAACTTCGGGCACACCAGCAACAGCAGCGGCGTGACCGCCATGGACAGGGTAATGGTCAGCACGAGGATGTCGTAGAGGTGGGGTTCGAACAGGCCCTGGTCACGGCCGATCTTGAACACGACAAAGGCGAACTCACCGCCGGCGGCCAGCACTACGCCAAGGCGCAGGGCGCTTTCGCGGTTGAGGTCGCCCACCAGCCGGCCCACGGCATAGAGCAGCGGCAGCTTGAGGCCGATCAGCAGCAGGGTCAGGCCGATCACCACCAGCGGTGAACTGATCAGCAGGCTGAGGTTGGCGCCCATGCCCACACTGATAAAGAACAGCCCCAACAGCAGGCCCTTGAACGGTTCGATCTGGGATTCCAGTTCATGGCGGTACTCCGAATCCGCCAGCAGCAGGCCGGCAAGGAAGGCGCCGAGGGCCATGGACACTCCCACCAGCTCCATCAGCCAGGCCGTCCCGATCACCACCAGCAAGGCGGTGGCCGTGGACACTTCCCGCAGCCCGGTCTTGGCGACGATGCGAAACACCGGGCGCAGCAGGTAACGCCCGCCGATGATCACCACGGCGATGCTGCCGAGGATCTGTAGCACGTGCTGCACGCCTTCGGCTTCGGTGGTGGGGTGATCACTGCCGGCCAGCAGCGGCACCATGGCGATCAGCGGGATCGCGGCGATGTCCTGAAACAGCAGAATCGCAAAGGCCAGCCGGCCGTGGGGCTGGTTCAGCTCCTTGCGCTCGGCCAGGCTTTGCAGGCCAAACGCCGTGGACGACAGCGCCAGGCCCAGGCCCAGCACGATGGCGCTGTTCCAGGCCTGGCCAAATACCCAAAGCGCCACCGCACCCATCACCACCCCGGTCAACAGCACCTGGGCCAGGCCGACACCGAACACCGCCTTGCGCATCACCCATAAACGCTTGGGCGACAGCTCCAGGCCGATGATGAACAGCAGCAACACCACCCCCAGCTCAGAGAACTGCGCGACACTTTGCGGGTTGCCGATCAGGCCCAGTACCGAGGGGCCGATGATCACACCGGCGAACAGATAACCGAGCACCGCGCCCAGTTGCAGGCGCTTGGCCAGCGGCACGGTGAGCACAGCGGCGAGCAGGAACACCACCGCTGCTTGTAACAGGTTGCCTTCATGGGGCATTGCGAACTCCAGGATCTTTAAAGCCAATCAACAGGTGCGTATTAGAGCGCTTTTTACATTTCGAAAATTGTGTTTTTGCGGCATGTCGGGGGATGCCTCGCCATTTCTATGGGCTGATGGCGCTTATTGAGCCTCTTCAGGCGCCAGGACCCGCGCCGGTCAGGATTCACCGTCCTGTCGCTCACCCTTTGTTACTATCGCTGCCCCCGTCACCAGGAGTCACCGCCCCATGCAACGCCAGTGGGATGAAATGCACCGCACCCGCAAACCCACGTTCGTACTGTGTGGCGAGCCCCGGGGCGATGTGCTCAATCTCTATGTCCATGGTTATTCGGCGTTCTTCAATCGCCAGCAACTGGGCAATTTCAAGGCGCAACTGGCGAGTATCGAAGGCTCCACCAACCTGATGCTGTTCTGGCCGGCGGGGCACTTTCTGGAAAACCTGTTTGCGCCCTTCAAGGAGGTGATCGCCGCGATGCTCGGCGGCGGCGTGGGGGCAGCCACCGTGGGGGTGGGCAAGGCGATCGCGTATTTTCTTGATCACTACAAAAGTGTCGAGGCTCGGGTGGACGAGGTGGCCGGCAGCTTACTGCCGGAACTGGCCGCCTACCTGCACGGTGAGTCGCTGCAGGTGCGGCGCATCAACCTGATCGGCCATTCCCTGGGCGCGCGGATTCTGGTCAAGAGCCTGCTGGCCAGCCCCGAAACCGCACGGGAGCTGCCGTTGGATAACCTGCTGCTGATGGGCGGGGCGATTTGTACGTCGAGCCCTTGGGATGAAGTGGCGGCACCGCTCAAGGGGCGGGTGATCAACTGCCATTCCAGCAAGGATTGGGCCCTGGCCCTGAAACCCGATACCGAGCGCTGTATAGGCCGTTATGCCATCCCGCTGACGCCGGCGCTGAAGACCAAGGTCAGCAATGTGCATTTGGCCAGCTTCGACCACGCCGCCTACTGGCCGCAGTTGCAAACGGTGGTGCAGTACACCGACCTGTTGCAGGAGCGGCGCGGCCTGATCCGCTCCGACCAGCGCAGCGCCGAGGTGCGTTTTGCCGAGGAGGACGCAGACTTGTTCCCGGCCCTGGTGCGGGCGCGGCCGGAGGAACTGAAGTTCCTGGCCGAGTTGATGGCGCAAAAACGCAGCGCGTCGATTGATGCCGGCGTGCGCGAGCCGCTCAAGTTGGCCATCGAGTTACAGCGCATGGGCGGTGACAGCTTTATGAACCTGGCCCGTGGCCATGGCGTGGGTTATCGCCAGATCGCCGAAGCCGTGGCGCGACGCCTGGGCATCAGGTTTGAGCAGCCGCTTGACAGTGTGGTGCTGGCAGACATTGAAGCTCAGGTGGCCGAAACACTCATCGAGCAGTACAAGGACAAGCTCAGCAACGCCGATCGGCAGGTATTCGACGCCGAGCTCCGGGCCGCCGCGCAAAAAGAGCAGGGCGTGTTCCATCGCATCGACGTGAGCCGTACGGCCACTACCGCGTTGAGCGGTACGGCATTGGCCGGGTTGACCGGGTTTATCCTGCGCCGGGGCGCGGCCACGGCTATTCCAGTGGTGGGCCAGGCGTTGGCGGCGGCCATGCTGTTGGTGAGCGGTGTACGGGCGTTTTCCGGCCCGGCCTATTCGATCACTACCCTGGCGGTGCTGGTGATCGGGGTGATTCGCCAGCGCATGGAGCGTGAAGCGCTGAACCAGGAGATGGACTTGGTGGTGCAGGTGGTGGAGGCGTTTGACTTGCCCCGTGACACGGTGATGCGCACGGTTGCATCCGACTGATAAGCTGCGCGCCTGTTTAGTGTGTTTGCCTGGGATACCGCGTGAAATTCAGCCTGCCGAAAATCGCTACCGCCCCGTTCTGCCCGCCGGAAGTGGCCGGTTCTGTCGCCGTCGACCCCAAGGCTTCGTTCTTCAAGCGCATCCTCATGTTTGCGGGCCCCGGCCTGCTGGTGTCCATCGGCTATATGGACCCCGGCAACTGGGCCACCGCTATCGAAGCCGGCTCGCGCTACGGCTACAGCCTGTTGTTTGTGGTACTGCTCGCCAGCTTGGCGGGGATGGCGGTGCAGTGCCTGTGCTCGCGGCTGGGCATCGCCACCGGCAAGGACTTGGCGCAACTGTGCCGCGAGCGCTACAGCAAGCGCTCGGCCCGCACCCAATGGGCGCTGGCGGAGATCTCCATCATTGCCACCGACCTGGCCGAAGTGCTCGGTTGCGCCCTGGCGTTTCACCTGCTGCTGGGGGTTTCGCTGACCACCGGCATTGTGATCACGGCGTTCGATACGTTGTTGGTGCTGGCCCTGCAAAACCGCGGTTTTCGTCGCCTGGAAGCGATCATGCTGGCGTTGGTGGCAACCATCGGCGTGTGTTTTTTTATTGAACTGGCGTTGATCAAGCCTTACTGGCCCGACGTGTTCAGCGGCTTCGCGCCGTCGCTGTCAGCCATCAGCGATGCCGCACCGCTGTACCTGGCCATCGGTATCCTGGGCGCCACGGTGATGCCCCATAACCTCTATTTGCACAGCTCGGTGGTGCAGACCCGCCTGATCGGCAAAGACCTGGCCAGCAAACAGGACGCGGTCAAACTGGCGCGTATCGACACCATCGGCTCCCTGGCCTTGGCCTTGTTGGTCAACGCCGCGATCCTGGTACTGGCCGCCGCTGCTTTCCACAAGACCGGGCATACCGACGTGGTGGAAATCCAGGACGCCTACCACCTGCTCGACCCCTTGGTAGGAGGGGCATTTGCCAGCATCCTGTTCGGTATCGCCTTGCTGGCGTCCGGGCAAAGCTCGACGTTTACCGGCACCATCGCCGGGCAAGTGATCATGGAAGGCTACCTGAACCTGCGCATTCCCTGCTGGCAACGCCGCCTGATCACCCGTGGGCTGGCGCTGATCCCGGCATTTCTGGGCGTGTGGCTGATGGGCGATGACGCGATCGGCAAGTTGCTGATCCTGAGCCAGGTGGTGCTCAGCCTGCAGTTGCCGTTTGCCCTGTACCCGCTGATCCGCATGACCGGCGACAAACAGCTGATGGGCGCGTTCGTCAATCGGCTTCCTACCAAGGCGTTGGTGTGGTTGCTGTTTGCGGTGATCAGTGGGGCGAATGGGTGGTTGATAGGGCAGTGGCTGTTCTGATCGAACAGTGGGGCCTCACGGATTTGGTAGTTTGACCGAGTGTTTTTGCTTCACCCCAGGGCACGGTCATCAGGTGGCTTGCGCCCTGTTTTGGCCAGGCGACGATGAGATTCGCTTACCGATCCCAATACGGGACCGTCCCAAAACACGCCACAAAGTAGTCAATCACGGTCCTGACCTTCAGCGACAAGCGCCGGCTCCCCGGCCACAACGCCGCGATCTGCTGCGGCTCCAGCGTGGTTGCCACCTGATAGTCGGTCAGTACCGCTTGCAAGGTGCCGGCACGCAGGCTGTCACCGATCAGCCAGGATGGAAACACCACCAGGCCCAGACCCTGTTCGGCGGCGTGGGTGAGGGTGTCGGCATGGTTACCGGTGATCGGGCCTGTGACGCTGTAAGGCGTCCAGTTGCCCTGGTCGCGGCGCAAGAACCAGCGCTCCTGGCCGTTGACGCCTTTGTAGGCCAGGCATTGATGGTTGGCCAGTTCGTCTGGGTGCGTGGGCGTGCCATGTTTTGCCAGGTAGGCGGGGCTGGCGGCGATGCGGAAACGCTGGGGCGCAAAAATACGCGCCTGCATGCTGGAATCATTGAGCACGCCGATGCGAAATAGCAGGTCGGTGCCGTCTTGCAACGGGTCGACGAAGGTGTCGGTTTGCTGGATATCCAGTTGCAGCTTCGGGTAGCGCCGACACAACTCGCCCAGCCAGGGCGAAAGATGGCGCTGGCCGAACACCATCGGCGCGTTGATGCGCACCAGCCCACTGGGTTCGCTGTCCTGTTCCTGCAACGCCTGGCTGGCGGCTTCCAGCTGTTCGAGCATCAAGCGTGCATGCCGCCCCAGTAAGCGCCCGGCTTCGGTGGGGCTGACGGCGCGGGTATGGCGATAGAGCAATTGCTGGCCGACGGCGTGTTCCATGAGTTGGATTTGCCGCGAAATCGAGGAGGGCGCCAGGCCCTCGCGGCGCGCCACTTCGGAAAAACTGCCGTGGTCCAACACCGCGACGAATAGGCGCAGCGCCTTGAAACTCAATTCATTCAAACCCTGCATCGTGGCTCCAGGCTGTGCGTTTTACGCAAAGGTGTTGTCGGCATGCTCCCATTTATCGCACAGGACCACCACCGGATAATGCGCGCCATCCAATTCTTTGTTGAAGCGCAGGTGATGTATGCGAGCCAGTTCTGTCGAGGGTGTGGCGCAAGCCGCGCCAAAAAATAACCTTCTGCGGTTGTTGTTACTGCCGCTGGTGATCCTGGCGGGCATGGGCTTGTCGGTCGAGGCCGGTTTGCTCGGGCCGCTGGGGGAGCAAGTGGGGCATTTGTGGGCAACCTTGAGCATCTTTGGCGTGGGCTCGGCGATTCTGGTCTTGCTGCTGCTGTTCAGCGGCCCGCAAAAAGGCCCGGCGCTCACTGAGCTGCCACGCTGGCAACTGATCGGCGGCTTGCTGGGGCCGATTTACGTGGTGGTGCTGACCCTGGCTACGCCGCACATCGGTATCGCCATGACCATGATCGCGATTCTGTCGGGGCAGGTGGGCAAGAGTGTGTTGATCGACCACTTCGGCTGGTTCGGCGCGGCGCGCAAGCGCGTCAACGGCGAGCGGTGGATTGCGCTGGCGTTGATTGTGGCGGCACTGGTTTTGATTGCACGAGGGTAAGCGGATGAATCTGATGATGTTATTGGTCGTGGTGGTGGCCGCCGGCGCGGTATTGAGCGTGCAAGCGGCCATCAACGGTCGCTTGGGCCAGACGGTCGGCGTGCTGCGCAGCAGCCTGGTGACCTTTGCGGTCGGCGCGCTGGTCACGGCGCTGTTGATTTTCTTCTTTGAACCGGCACAGGCAGTGAGTTTGCTCGACGTACCGAAATGGCAGCTGACGGGCGCGCTGTTTGGCGTGGTGTACATGATGGTGATGGTCGGTGCGGTGCCGGTGGTCGGTGCGGCGGTGGCGACCGTGGCAGTGATCACGGGGCAGTTGGCCATGGGCATGTTGATCGATAACTTCGGCTGGCTGGGCAATCCTGCCATCGAACTGTCCGGCAGCCGGTTGTTGGCGATGGCGTGCCTGGCGCTGGCGCTGGTGTTCATGTACCGCAGCAACACGCGCACCGACTGATGGTTTGAACGATCGGCATGAGCCCGCAGTCATTGCTTAAGGTGCCGGCGCTCGCCGCACCGGGACGACCATGAAAGAGGAGTCTGAACATGCCAGATCAAACCTGTGCCTGCCCACACTGCAAATGCGTGCTGGGCGCCGACGCGGTCATGAAAGACGGTAAGGGTTATTGCTGCCAGGGCTGTGCGCAACACCATGCCCATGGCGAGCCTTGTGCTTCGGCCACGGGCTGCGAGTGCGCCAAGTCGGCTCATGGCTGAAAGCCAAAACCGTGTGGGGGCGTATGTGCTCCCACACGTTAGTGTGCCGCGGCTATTGGGTTTCCAGCTCAAGCCTCAGGCTGTGGTCCGACAGGCGTTGACGATCCTTGACGACCCCGCTGGTGCGACGGCCTTCGAGCGCAAACACCACGGTCTGCGCATCGTGCAAGTCTTCCGGCAACGGCTGGAACACCTTGACCACCAGCCAGCCGGGTCGTCGTTGCACGCTCACCTGGCATTCGACGTGCTTGGCCAATGGCCCAAACAGCGTGTCCTGGGTGTAGTCAATGCGCGCCTTGCCATTGAACAGTGCGGGTAAATTCATGCTGTTTTCTCCTTGATCACGCCTGGGCGCGCGCGTCCGAGCGGCGCCATTGCACGTTGGTGATGCCGAACTTTTCGGCCTGCTCCCGGCTGGTCTTCTTGACCTGCTCGCGAGCGAAGCGGCCGATACGCCCCACGCCGGCGTCGCAGCTCGCCCAATGCCAGGCTTCCAAGGCATCGAGCTTTTCCAGCCGGATAATGAATGACTTGGCTTCGCCATGAAGGGTGTAGTCGATTACAAACAGTTTTGCGTTATTCATTGGTCCATCAATCCTGTGGTGTAAACAAGTGATCCCCGGGGCCTGTAAAAATTCACTCGGATTGTCGAGCGGTCATCATTACCATGGTGGCCTGTCCCTCCAATGATGTGCGCCCTATGGCCCTGGCTGCGCCCCCCGATTTGAGTGATCACGCCGTCCCCGTGCAACCTTTGGCGCGAACCTATCCGCGTGGTTTGTATGTGGAGCGCCACAGCCACGACTGGGGCCAATTGCTGTATGCCATGAGCGGGGTGATGTGGGTCGAGACACCTCGCGAAGCCCTGGTGGTGCCACCCCAGCGCGCGGTATGGCTGCCGCCGGGGGTGGAGCATGGGATTCGCGTGGTCTCGGACCTGCAGATGCGCAATATCTACCTGCGCCCGGCCCTGGCGACGACGCTGGACAGCCAGGTGCAAGTGATCGAGGTGGGTGGGTTGCTGCGCGAGCTGATCGTCACGCTGGTGGAGGAGGGGGACGGCGACGATGCGACGTACTACGACGCGGTGGTCGGCCTGGCCCTGTTGGCGTTGCAACGGGCGCGGCGTTCGCAGATCCGCATCGCCATGCCGCCGGACACCGACCGTCGTCTGGTCAGTGCATGCCAGGCGGTCATGGCCGCGCCGTCCCTGGATATCCCGTTCGAACAGCACGCCGAAACGGCCGGTGCCAGCGTGCGCACCTTGGCGCGGCTGTTTCAGAGCCACCTGGGCATGGGGTTCGCCGAATGGCGCCGCCAGGTGCAACTGGCCACGGCGGCGGCCGAGTTGATCCAGGGCCGGCCGGTCAACGGTATTGCCCGCTCCCTGGGCTATTCACCGAGCAGTTTCAGCGACATGTTCCGCCGTGAACTGGGTGTTGCGCCTTCGCAGTACACCGGCTGAGGTTTGGCCGAAAGGCTGAAGCAGTTGGCCGATGGCGATACGTGGGGCTGCTTAGACTAAGCCCATCCACCCACACGGCGTTGCCCCCATGAATTACCTGATTTCCCTCGCCATCGGCCTGTTGGTCGGCGTGATCTACGGTGCCCTGGATTTCCGCTCACCCGCACCGCCCGCCATCGCCCTGGTGGGCCTGACGGGCATGCTGCTCGGCGAAAAACTGTGGCCCATGGGGCGGCAGCTGGTCAGCGGTTGGTTGTCTTGACTCCTTTTTCCTGCGATGGATGTTGCCCATGAAAGCCCTGCAATTTTCCGCCACCGGCGACCTCGCCGCGCTGAGCCTTGTCGACGTTGAAACCCCGGTGCCGGCTGCCGGCGAAGTGCTGGTCCGGATCAAGGCGGCGGGCCTGAACCCCAGTGACGTCAAGAACGTGCTCGGTCGCTTCCCCTACACCACGCTGCCACGTATTCCCGGCCGGGATTTCGCCGGTGTGGTCGTTGAAGGCCCGCAGGCGCTGCTGGGTCGGGACGTTTGGGGTACCGGCCGCGATCTGGGTTTTTTCGCCGACGGCTCCCACGCCCAATACCTCAGGGTGTCGGCCAAGGGGGTGGCGCATAAGCCCACGCATCTGAGCTTTGCCCAGGCCGCCAGCCTCGGCGTGCCGTACACCACCGCGTGGGACGCGCTGGAGCGCAGCGGTGTGGGCAAGGGCACGCGGTTGCTGGTGATCGGTGCGAACGGTGCCGTGGGCAGTGCGGCGCTGGCCTTGGCGAAGATCCGCGGTGCCCAGGTGCTGGCGGCGGTGCGCAAAGCCGATCAGGCCGAGGCGTTGCAGGCGCAAGGTATGCAGGCGATTGTGCTGGGCGAGCCGCAAGGTTTGGGCGCGCAGGTCAATGCCGTATACCAGGGCGGCGCCGACGTGATCTTCGACACCACGGGGTTCTGGCTGCCCGCCGCCGTCGCAGGCCTGGCACCGTTCGGTCGCATCGCGATCATCGCGGCCCCGGTGGACGGCCACGTGCAGTTGCCGGCCCTGGCGCTGTACCGCAAGGGCGGGTCGGTGGTGGGCATCAATTCATTGCTTTATAACTGCGAGCAATGTGCAGTGATGCTGGAGCAGTTCGGGCGCTTTTTCGATGAAGGTTCGCTGCCGTTGCCGACGGGATTGCGTGAAGTGGCGCTGGTGGACGGCGTGCGCAGTTACCAGGAAGTCAACGGCGGCAGTGTGGATAAGATCATCTTCCTGCCGTGATACGAGCCAAGTGTGGGAGGGGCAAAACCCCCTTCCACAGCTTGATTTTGACTAGGCGTCGGGCACGCCTTTTTCCCAGGCCGACCAGTTCTTGAGGATCGCCTGTACCAGTGGGTTACCCGTGCGGTAGAGGTTTTCCAGCGCCGGTACAAACCCGCCCTGGTCCGCGTACTTCAACAGGTTATCCACTTCGCTGTAGCCTGGGTAAGGACGGTCGAAATCGGAACCCGCGCGCACCACGGCCAGGCGCTGGATATCCACCAAGCCTTCACGGCTGGCGCGCAGCAGCGCCTCGTAGGTGGAGTTGTCTTCCTGCTGGGTGGTGCAGTATTCGCCTTTGTTGTCCGTGAGTAATCGGGTCCAGACTTCGGCGCGTTCGCTCAGGCGCGTGCCGGAGAACCAGGTATTGCCCGCCAGCGTGTCGCAGCGGGTGACCTGCGGCGGTTGGTTGGCGGGGGCGGCGGGGTAGTGTTTGCGCCAGGCGGTCGATTCCTTGCTCTCTGTGAGTTCAACCTTGTGCGACAGGGCAAAGGCCTTGGCCTGCAGTTTGGGGTTGAGTTCGAACACTTCGGTCTTGTAGTCCAGCGGCGGCTTTTCGTTGGGGCCTTTGGTGTTGATGCCGATGTAACCGGTCGGCCATTCCTTGGGCGCATCGCGCGAGTCCAGCTCCCACTGAGTGCCGAACTCCACCAGGTAGTGCGCCCAGGCGGCGGTGCCGATCGTGCCGTGCTTGGGGTTGATGCCGGCGATTCCGGCGACCAGAAAGTAGCTCTGGCGCAGGTCGAAACTGGGCGACAAGGCCAGCGCCAGGGTAGATGCGGCGGCGTTGGTCTGGCCCATGCCGGTCACCAGCAGGCACACCTCTTGGGTGTTACAGCGGATCACCGGGTATTCGGCGGACAGGCCCGGCACGCGCACTTCCTGTTTGAGTTCCAGGCGATCGATCCAGGTTTGCGCCTCGGGGGCGAACATGGTGATCAGCATCACCTTGGGTTTGATCGGCGCGTTTTGGGCGAGCGCCACATGGGGTAGCAGGGCAAGGCCTGCGGCTATCGAGAGGTGGGTAAAGGTATTCATCTAAAGCTCCTTGATCAGAATTGATAGCCCACGCCGGCGTAATAACCCCAGCCGTCTGAGCGCGCGCGGAAGTTGCCTTCGCCGAAATTCAACTCGCTGCCATCCTCCCAATTGCCGCCGTTGTGGAAGTAACGGCCGACCAGCGTGAAGCGCAGGTGGGTGAAGGAATACAGCAGCACGTTGGTCGCCACGGTGGAGTTGGCGGTGCGTGCCGGGTTGTCCTTGTGCAGGTTTGAGCCGAAATCGTGGTTGGTGAAGCCGATGTACGTCAACGAGGCGCCGTTGTCGAACGAGGCGATGGGCACGATGTACTTCATCTGCGCGCGGTAGCCGTCCCAGGAATATTCGTTGCTGGCGCCGTAGTTCTCCCACTGGTAACGCCCGTAGAAGTTGGCCGACAAGTTGACCCGCGAGTGGGTGTCGATATCGGTACCCAGGCCGCTGTACAGGGTGTTGGCGCGGTTTTGCTTATTGCTGCCGTGGTCGTAGATCCAGTCGAATGCCACGTACCATTCTTTGAACGGGCCGATGGCCAGGCTGCGACCGGCCAGGTAATCGATGGAAATACGCGGTTCATGCTCCATGAACACCGGCGAGCCATGGTCCCATGCACCTTTGTCATTGCTGTTACCGATGCCGAGGATCTTAGGCACGTCAATGTAGCCGTACAGCTCGAAGGGGCCCTTGCGGCCGAAGTACTCGTATTCCAGGTAGACATCGTCCTGCGGCTTGGGGCCGAAGCTGATGTCTTTGCTGCCGATCAGCGTCAGGTCCTGGTTGAACCACTCCGACAGATAGACGTTTTTTTTCGCCGGGGTGGCTTCAGGGGCCAGGGTTTCGCCCTGTGCTGAGTCATTGGAGGGGGATTCCTGCGCCAAAATGGGTGCGCTGAGTACTCCCGTAACGGCGGCCAGTAGCAAGGAAACACCAAAGCAAGCACGAGGCCTTGAGGTGAAGTGCATTGAAAATCCCTATTCGTACACGATGTGAACCCGCTGCTGCGAGTGGTGGCGAACTTGGCGAGCAAGCTCTTATCGCAAACGTTTGCACGCGCTGTACCAACTTTACTCAACAGCTTGAATGAGCTGACAAAAAGCCGGATTAGTCGACCTTTCGATCAGAAATGACTGGGTGTCATTTGTTCGCTGCGATTGAACAGGTGCATGGCGGTTTCACGGCGATATTCGCTCGGTGTCTGGTTCATCTCGATACGAAAGTGCCGGTTGAAGTTGGACAGGTTCGCGTAGCCCACTTCAAAACAGATATCGGCCACTGACATATCGCTTTGCAGCAACAGCCGGCAGGCGCGCTGCACGCGGAATTTGCGCATCAGGTCAATAAAGCCGTGGCCGGTATTGCGCTTGAAAAACCGCGAGAAGCCTGGTTCGCTCATCTGCAGTTGCTGGGCGATCACCGACAGGCGCAGGTCGCCGGTGAGTTCGCGCATGAGGTAGTCGAAGGCCTTGTTGATGCGTTCGGCGCTGCGTGCGTCGAGCGTGGGCGCATAGCAGGGGCTGGCCAGGGGCTTGGTGTGTGCAGGGGGCGCGTTTTTCAGTGTGTCGAGCAGTTGCAGGAACAGGATCAGCCGCTGCAGGCCATGGGCGCGGCCGATGTCTTCCATCAAGCGGGCGGCTTCTAGCGCGGTGGCGCCGCTGAACTCCAGGCCGCGCCGCGCCTGCTCGAACAGCGCTTGCAGATCGCCCAGTTCCGGCAGGGTCTTGCGCAGGGCGAGGAGGGCGGCGCCGTCGAACTGCAGCACCACATCGCGTCCGCTCAGATGTTCGCCGGGCGCCAGTTCGCCGATCCAATCGTGTGGCAGGTCCGGGCCGATCAACGCGACATGGCCGGCACCGAACGCGCCGATATAGTCGCCCGCCACCAACTTGCCGCTGCCCTGGCGGATCAGGTGGATCTCAAATTCGGGGTGGTGGTTCCAGCGCGCCAGGTCGTAGGGGTAATCATGCTCGAACCAGCGGAAGCAGTGATCCGGCTCCGGCAGGATCACTTCGAGTTCGGCGGGGCGGTGTTCAAACAGTTGGGCGCGGCTAACGGGCATGGTGCTGTCGGTTTTTTATTGGATTACCCTAAAAATACGCGCCCCAGGCCTTCAGGCGCTACCCTCGATGTTGTCCGGCACTGGTACTTTTTTGATCCTGGGGGCGTGGTTAAAAAAGTATCACCTGGGCATCCGCCATTCGTTTGTGAGGGGTTGGCCAAGCTGCTGTAATCGGCGCTCACAACAAAAACAACAGGTGGAAACCGCCATGCTCCCGAAGTGTAAAGCCACGTTCCCCACAGCACTGTGCCTGCTCTGCGGCCTGGCCTTGGCCCTGCCCAGTCATGCCGCCGAGACCGTGACCATCGCCACGGTCAACAACAGCGACATGATCCGCATGCAGCGCCTGTCCAAGGTGTTCGAGCAGCAGCACCCGCAGATCAAGCTCAACTGGGTGGTGCTCGAAGAAAACGTGCTGCGCCAACGCCTGACCACCGACATTGCCACCCAGGGCGGCCAATTCGACGTGCTGACCATCGGCACTTACGAAACCCCGCTGTGGGGTACCAAGCAATGGCTGGAACCGCTGAGCCAGCTGCCGGCCGATTACGACGTCGAGGATATTTTCCCCTCGGTACGCCAGGGGCTGTCGGTCAATAACACGCTCTACGCCCTGCCGTTCTACGGTGAAAGCACCGTCACCTATTACCGCACCGATCTGTTCAAAAATGCCGGCCTGAGCATGCCCGCGCACCCCACCTGGACCCAACTCGGCGAGTTCGCCGCCCAGCTCACGGCCAAGGATAAGGGCGAATACGGCATGTGCCTGCGCGGCAAGGCCGGCTGGGGCGAAAACATCGCGCTGTTGAGCACCATGGCCAACGCCTTTGGTGCGCGTTGGTTCGATGAACAGTGGAAGCCCGAGCTGACCAGCCCCGAGTGGACCGCCGCCGCCAACTTCTACGTCAATACCCTCAAGCAATATGGCCCGCCGGGCGTGTCCAGCAATGGTTTCAATGAGACCCTGGCACTGTTCAACAGCGGCAAATGCGCCATTTGGGTGGATGCCAGCGTCGCCGGCTCCTTTACCACGGATGCCAGCCAGAGCAAGGTGGCCGACCGTGTCGGTTTCGCCGCCGCGCCCACAGAAGTTACGGACAAAGGGTCCTCCTGGCTCTACGCGTGGTCCCTGGCGATCCCGGCCACCTCCAAGCACAAGGACGCCGCCAAGGCCTTTATCACCTGGGCCACGTCCAAGGCCTACATTCAACTGGTCGCCGACACAGACGGCCTCACTAACGTACCGCCCGGCACGCGCCAGTCCACTTACAGCGACGCCTACTTGAACGCCGCGCCGTTCGCCCAGGTGACCCTGCAAATGATGAAGCACGCCGACCCCGCGCACCCGTCGGTCAAGCCGGTACCGTACGTGGGCATCCAGTACGTGACCATCCCCGAGTTCCAGGCCATCGGCACCTCGGTCGGCAAGTTGTTCTCGGCGGCGCTGACCGGTGGCATGACGGTTGATCAGGCGTTGATGCAGGCGCAATCGACCACAGAGCGCGAAATGAAACGCGCCGGATACCCGAAGTGATTGTTACAGGACATCCTCATGAAACGACTTGAAGGTAAAAGTGCGCTGATCACCGGATCGGCGCGCGGGATCGGCCGCGCGTTTGCCCAGGCATATATCGCCGAAGGCGCCACCGTCGCCATCGCCGATATCAACCTGCAACGCGCCCGGCAAACGGCTGCCGAACTGGGGCCACAGGCCTACGCGGTGGAGATGGACGTCACCGACCAACTCTCCATCGATGCCGCGATGAGTGCCGTGGTGGCCCATGCCGGCAAGCTGGATATCCTGGTCAACAACGCGGCGCTGTTCGACCTGGCGCCCATCGTCGACATCACCCGCGACAGCTTCGAGCGGCTGTTCTCGATCAACGTCGCCGGCACATTGTTCACATTGCAGGCTGCGGCCCGGCAGATGCTCCACCAGGGCCACGGCGGCAAGATCATCAACATGGCCAGCCAGGCCGGGCGGCGTGGCGAGTCGTTGGTGGCGGTGTATTGCGCAACCAAGGCGGCGGTGATCAGCCTGACGCAATCGGCGGGGTTGAACCTGATCAAGCACGGGATCAACGTCAACGCCATCGCCCCCGGCGTGGTTGACGGTGAACATTGGGATGGGGTGGATGCGTTGTTCGCCCGGCATGAAGGGCTGGCGCCGGGGGAGAAGAAGAAACGGGTAGGCGCTGAGGTGCCGTTTGGGCGGATGGGGACGGCTGAAGACCTCACCGGCATGGCGATCTTCCTTGCTTCGAAAGAGGCTGATTATGTAGTGGCCCAGACGTACAACGTCGATGGCGGCAATTGGATGAACTAGCCCCCTCCCACAGCTGATCTGCATGAGCCTGACTATTCAGCAAAGCTGCGATCGAAGAAATAGACCTCGCCGGGCTTCAGGCTTTCCAGCGTCGCCTGGGGCCTGCCGCCTTCACCCGGCTTTTTGCGCCCCGTCTCACGCAAATACCCCGCCTCGGTCAGCTTCAGCAACCGCTGGCGAATACTGGTCTTCAACACGGGCCGTGTAAGCACCAGGGAAAAAATCGCAGTCGCTTGCGGCGCACTGAATTCCTTGCCCAGAAACATCAGCGGCAAGCTGCTGTACAGCGACTTGGACAGCAGGCGTTCCTGCACGGCCGCCACGATCTGGTTGTGATCGAACGGCAGCTTGATACTGCCGTCCGCCACCGCATTCAGCGAAAACCAGGCCTGATGTTCAGCCAGGGTTACCTCATCCGCCACAATCGCCAGGTAATAAGTGGACGACGACCAGCATCGCGGGTCGCGAAACGCGTCGCCTACCGTGCCAACCTGCTCGCTCCAGGCCAGCTCCAGGCCGACTTTGTCACTGGCGCGCAACCGTTCCACGGCATCCTTGAGGCTCAGATCTTGCACGCCGCCATTGACCACCACACCCGGCAGCGCCCAATGCCCGGCGAAGGGCTCGGCGTCGCGTTTGTTCAGCAGCAGTTTGAGTTCGCCCGAGGTGCGGCAGTAAAACAGTACGCACAGGTCGACGGTGTGGAGATAGGCGCTAAGTGGCATGTGAAGTCCTTCCGAACGGCGGTGGGGCACAGTCTAGCGGATCGAACAGCGATGTCATGTACTTGCTCCAGCACAGGTAAATAAATGTTTCTTGCAATGAAAGTACATGACGTGTACTTTTGTTTCCAGGCCATAGGAGAATCATCATGACCCTTGCGAAAACCGCCCTTGCTTCATTCGATGTTGATGCCCAAAAGAGCTTCACGCCGCTGTGCCCCAACGAGTTGCCTGTGGCCGGTGGCGACCAGATCGGCGCCGAACTCAATTACATGGCCGGCCTCGCCGGGCATCGCGTTGGTAGCAAAGACGCGCACACCCCGTATGCGCCCTGGATGGTCACCCACCCGAGCGAGATGATGAAACCCACCGGCCTTGTGCATGCCGACCTCACCTGGGTCAGCCACTGCGTACCGGGTACCGACGGCTTTACCCTGCTCGATGAACTGCCCACGCCGTATGACTACGATTACTTCGTCTGGAAAGGCGTCGAACCCGACCTTCACCCGTACGGCGCGTGCTACCACGACCTGCACGACAAACTGTCCACCGGCGTGATCGAGTACCTCAAGGCCCAAGGCGTGGTCCGCGTGCTTGTCGGTGGCCTGGCCCTGGACTATTGCGTCAAGACCACCGCCTTGCAGTTGCTCAAGGCCGGCCTGGAGGTCGTCCTGCACCTGCCGGCCTGCCGAGGTATCAGCGAGGAGGGCGGCGTACAGGCTGTCAATGAGTTGCTCAAGGCCGGTGCTGTGATCAGCAGCACCCGCGAAGAACTGGCCGCGATGGCCACGCGTTAAGGAGAACCACCATGGAAAGTGCCTACGACTACGAAACCCCGGTGATCCAGGGCTTGCTCGACACCGATTACTACACCTTCACCATGATGCAGGCCGTGCTGCACCAGCACCCCAATGTGGATGTGGAATACAACTTCATCGTGCGCTCCAAGGAAAACCTCGGTCACTTGATCCCGCCGTTACGCGACGAGCTGGAAAAGCTCGCCGGCCTGCAGATGCGTGAAGGCGAACTGCGCTTTTTGTTCAACCCGCGCTTTCGCGAATACCTCACCCCGGACTACGAGCGCTTCCTTGGCCTGTTCCGTTTCAATCTGCGCTACATCCACGTCAGCGAGGTCGACGGCCAACTGAACATCCGTGTCATCGGGCCGATGCTGCACTGCATCATGTTCGAGCAGCCGGTGCTGGCACTGGTGAGCGAATTGCGCAACCGTGATAAATACCCCGACGTGACCCTGGAAGCTGTCACCCGCAAGCTCTATCAGAAATTCGACTGGCTGGAAAAAAACCTCAGTCGCGAGGAGCTCGCCGACCTGCGTGTCTCGGACTTCTCCACGCGCCGTCGCCTGTCGTTCAAGGCTCAGCGCGAGGTCGTGGACATCATGCGTCGCGACTTCCCCGGCCAGTTCGTCGGTACCAGCAACGCGCACCTGGCTTACGCGTTCGACTTGCCGCTGATCGGCACCATGGCGCACCAGTGGATGATGGTGCACCAGCAATTGGGCCGCCTGCGCGAAAGCCAGAACGCCGGCCTGGAAAACTGGGTGCGTGAATACCGTGGCCGCCTGGGCGTTGCGTTGACCGACACCATCAGCACCGATTTTTTCCTCAAGGACTTCGACCTGTACTTCGCCAAGCTCTATGACGGCCTGCGCCAGGACTCCGGCGACCCCATCGCCTGGGCCGACAAGGTGTTGGCCAAATACAAGGAACTCGGTATCGACCCCATGACCAAAGACCTTATGTTCTCCGATGGCCTGAACTTCGAAAAATGCCTGCCGATCCTGCGCCATGTTCGTGGCAAGGCCAAATTCGGCTTCGGCATGGGCACCAGCCTTGCCTGCGATGTGGAGGGTGTGGAACCCCTGAGCATCGTGATGAAGCTGGTGCGGGTCCACGGCGAACCGGTGGTGAAATTCTCGGATGACCCGATCAAGAACGTCTGCGAAGACGCCTCGTTTTTGCAGTATGCAGCCAAGGTATTCAATGTCGGCAACGTGGAGGTGTGACATGCAAGACCGTATCGCGCGGGAACTGAAGATCGACCGCACCCTGGTGAAGGGCGGTGAAGCCAAGGAAATCCAACGGCGTATCGACTTCATCAAGACCACGTTGCGTGAGTCGGGCTGCAAGGCCTTGGTACTTGGCATCAGCGGCGGGGTGGACTCGCTCACCGCCGGGCGCTTGTGCCAATTGGCGGTGGAGCAACTGCGCGACGAAGGCTACACCGCACGCTTTATCGCCATGCGCCTGCCCTACAAAACCCAGGCCGATGAAAGTGACGCCCAGGCCTCCCTCGATTACATCGTCCCGGACCATATCGACACCCTCAACATAGCCGCCGGCGTCGACGGCCTCATGGCCAGCTTGTCTGCTGGCGATGCCAACGCTGCCCAGCTCGACTTCATCAAGGGTAACGTCAAGGCGCGCACCCGCATGATCGCGCAGTACGCGGTGGCCAACCTGCATAACGGGCTGGTGGTCGGCACCGACCATGGCGCCGAGGCGCTGATGGGCTTTTTCACCAAATTCGGCGACGGCGCCTGCGACCTGGCCCCTTTGTCCGGCCTGACCAAAACCCAGGTGCGCCTGCTGGCCAGCGCCCTCGACGCCCCGGCGAACCTGGTGCACAAACACCCCACCGCCGACCTCGAAGAACTGGCTCCGGGTAAGTTGGATGAAGCCGCATACGGCTGCTCGTACGCCGAGATTGATGCGTACTTGATGGGCGAGCCGGTGAGCGAGCAGGTGCGAGCGATTGTCGAGGGGGCGTACCGCAAGACCGCGCACAAGCGGGCGCTGCCTGTCGCACCCTAGCATTTGATGGTTGCGCGAATTCCAGCCGAACCGATTGGCCCTGGTTCCCACGCCTTCAGATCGCGGCCAGGGCCAATGCGGGGGCCGCTGTGCGGGCTCGGCGCCAATACGCTCGGCTGTCAAAGCACAAGAACATTGGATCCACTTACGGTATAACCCTCGGACGCTTTTGTTCTTCGAGGCCCCGTTTTTCATGCAAAGCCCTTTGCAACGCCCGCTGTGGCAGGTCTACCTGCTCTTTCTGGCACCGATGGTGCTGTCCAACTTCCTGCAGAGCTTTTCCGGCACCCTCAACGGTATCTATGTGGGGCAAATGCTGGGTACCCAGGCGTTGGCGGCGGTTTCGGGGATGTTTCCCATCGTATTTTTCTTTATCGCCCTGGTGATCGGCCTGGGGGCGGGCGCTTCGGTGCTGATCGGCCAAGCGTGGGGCGCCCAGCAAACGGCGATGGTCAAGTCGATTACCGGCGCCACGCTGGCCCTGGGCGCCCTGGTGGGGTTGATCGCGGCGGTGTTGGGCAGCCTGTTTGCGCGGCCGGCGTTGCAGGCATTGGGCACACCGATTGATGTGCTTGACGACGCGGTGGGTTACGCCCAGATGATGATGCTGATCATGCCGCTGCTGCTGGTCTTTATCCTTTATACCCAGTTGCTGCGCGGCGTGAGCGACACCGTTTCACCCTTGCTGGCGTTGATGGTCTCAACGCTGGCAGGCCTGTTGCTGACGCCTGCGCTGATTCGCGGCTGGATCGGCCTGCCGCCCATGGGGATCCAGAGCGCGGTGTATGCCGGGCTGGTGGGTAACGCCTTGGCGATGCTGTTTTTGGTGTTGCGCCTGCGCCATAAGCGCCATGTGATGGCGCCGGATCGCGAACTGCTTGCGGCCTTGCGCCTGGACCGCGCGATCCTCGGCAAAGTCCTGCGTATCGGCCTGCCCACCGGCTTGCAGATGGTGGTGTTGTCGTTGTCCGAGCTGGTCATCCTGGCGCTGGTCAATGGCCACGGTTCCCAGGCCACGGCGGCTTACGGCGCCGTGACGCAGATCGTCAACTACGTGCAGTTCCCGGCGCTGTCGATTGCCATCACCGCCTCGATCCTGGGCGCCCAGGCGATTGGTGCCGGGCGCCTGGAGCGCATCGGGCCGATCCTGTGCACTGGGTTGTTGATCAACACCTGTCTCACCGGTGGCCTGATTGTGCTGGGGTATGGGCTGTCTCATTGGTTGCTGGGGCTGTTCATCACCGACGACGCGGCGCGAGTCAATGCCGAACACCTGTTGCACATCATGCTGTGGAGCATCCTGGTGTTCGGCTTTCAGGCGGTCATCGGCGGGATCATGCGCGCCAGCGGCGTGGTGTTGATGCCGGTGGCCATCTCGATATTCTGCGTGCTGTGCGTGGAATTGCCGGTGGCGTATCTGTTCAATGCGCACTTTGGCCTTGAAGGGGTTTGGATGGCATTTCCGGTGACTTACCTGGCGATGCTGGCCTTGCAGGTCGCGTACTACCGGTTGGTGTGGCGACATAAGCAGATCAAGCGGCTGGTGTGATAACAGGCTGCGCAATTTAAGGACAGAAGGCTTCTAAATCATGGCAAACCCCTACGCCGAGTTGTTCCAGGTGCCTGGCGCCCGGGCTTTCGTATTGGCCGGCATGCTGGCGCGCATGCCGGTGTCGATGACCGGTATCGGCCTGATTACCATGCTCTCTCAGGTGCATGGCGGCTATGGCCTGGCGGGCTCGGTGGCCGCCGTGTTTGCCTTGGCCACGGCGTTTTGCGCGCCGCAGGTATCACGGTGGGTGGACCGTTACAGCCAGGGGCGGGTGCTGCCGGTTGCCGCGTTGATCGGCGGCGGGGCGTTGTTGATGCTGTTGCTGTGCACCCGTTTGCAGGCGCCGAACTGGACGTTGTTCCTGTTTGCCGCCCTGGCCGGTTGTATGCCGAATATGTCGGCCATGGTGCGCGCGCGCTGGACCGAGTTGTACCGGGGGCAGCCGCAGCTGCAAACCGCGTTTGCCCTGGAGTCCGTGCTCGACGAGGTGTGCTTTATCGTCGGCCCGCCGATTTCGGTGGGCCTCAGTGTGGTGCTGTTTCCCGAAGCCGGGCCGCTGGTGGCCGCGCTGTTGCTGGCGGCAGGAGTGACCACGTTCGTGTTGCAACGGGCCACTGAACCCCCCGTGCATGAACACCAGGCGCACCACGCGGGCTGGCTGATCGCTTCGCCTTCGGTACTGATTTTGATGATCCTGCTGCTGGCCATGGGCGTCATCGTCGGCGTGGTGGATGTGGTCAGCGTTGCGTTTGCCCAACATCAGGGCCAGCCGGCGGCGGCCAGTATCGTGCTGTCGGTGTACGCCATCGGTTCGTGCCTGGCGGGGCTGGCGTTTGGCACGCTCAAGCTCAAGGCGCCGTTGCCCCGGCAGTTCCTGTTCTGTGGGGTGGCCACGGCGTTGACCACGTTGCCGTTGTTGCTGGTAACCAACATTCCGGGCCTGGCGGTGGCGATCTTCGTTTCCGGGCTGTTCTTCGCGCCCACTCTGATCGTGTCCATGGCCTTGGTGCAGCAGGTGGTTCCAGCCAGTCGCCTGACCGAAGGCATGACCTGGTTGATCACCGGCCTGAGCATCGGCGTGGCCATCGGTGCCGCCGGCTCCGGCTGGATGATCGACCATTTCGGCGCCACCAGCGGCTTCTGGGTGGCGTTGGCGGCAGGGGCGGTGGTATCGGGCTCGGCAGTGTTGGGTTATCGGCGCTTGGGCTGATCAGCCAATCGCCGGGCCTGCATCCGCGCTGTGATGGTGCAGGAATTCGTTCAGCGCCTGACGGGTCAGGTCGTTGAGCGTGACTTTTTTTCGTGCCGCGGCCAGGGCCGCAGCCAGATGCAGTTCATGGCCGACGCGCACGTTGAACGAGCCTTTGCAAGGTTTCTCCGGGGTTTGCCCCAGCGACTGGCACGTCGCGAGGTAGTCATCCACCGCCTCGTGAAACGCCGCGTCCAGTTCGGCGACGGTTTTGCCTTCATAGCTGACCAAAGCCTTGATGAACAGAATCTTGCCGAACAGGCAGTTGTCTTCGAGGCTGGCTTCGATGGAGCCTATGTAGCCTTTGTATTTGAGTTGGTTGTTCACGGAATCAGTTCTCCTGATCGCAAGTGTTCGATGATCTGGCGCCGAATGTAGTGTTTCAGTTCGTTGCCGGGGTGAGGCCTGTGCAAGGTGATCATTGCACTGGGGTTGCCGATGTCGAACTTGACGCGGCTTCCAGCCCCTTCAATCTGTGTGTAGCCCAGCCGTCGCAATAGCGTGACCCATTCGGGCCAGGTAAATAACGTTTGTTCATTGAGCAATTTGGCGAGCAGCTTTTCATTTTTGGACACGGCGTTCCCTGCGTGTAACTAAATGTAGTTGCAAAAAGTGATGGGCGTCAATGCTAGCTCCGGTCTGCGTGGCTTTCCTGAAATTGATGTAACCCTTGATGACGCCTCCTTCCCAGCCTTCCAGCCGCCGCTAATTTTTCCCTTTGCGATTCGTTTTATAGGGACGACGTGCCTTTGTGCTTCCTGCCTATTGCTCCGGATCCCAACAAATGAATGCTGAAGACTCCTTGAAACTTGCTCGCCGGTTTATCGGGTTACCCCTGGAAAAGCGCCAGCTGTTCCTGCAGGCACTGCAGAAAGAAGGGGTCGATTTCTCGCGGTTTCCGATTCCGGCAGGGGTAGAGGCCGAGGACCGCCAGGCGCTGTCCTATGCGCAGCAGCGCATGTGGTTTCTGTGGCAATTGGACCCGGCCAGCGGCGCCTATAACTTGCCAGGCGCCGTGCGTTTAAAGGGCGAGCTGAGCTTGAGTGCGATGCGGCAGGCGTTCGCCGGCCTGGTGGCCAGGCATGAGACCTTGCGCACGGTATTCCAGCGCCAGCCCGATGAGCGCCTGCGGCAGGTCGCCCTGGAGCCGTTGCTGGAGATTGAACAGCAAGATTTGACCGGCTTGGCGCCGGCGGCACGTGAGCAAGCGGTCAATGATGCGGCGACCCACCAGTCGCTGTTGCCGTTCGACCTGGAGCACGGTCCGCTGCTACGGGTGCAGTTGCTCAAGCTGGATGCTCGGGAACACGTGCTGCTGCTGACCCTGCACCACATCGTCTCCGATGGCTGGTCAATGAACGTGCTGATCGACGAGTTCATCCGCTTTTACGACGCTCATGAGCGCAACGAGGCGCCGCAATTGCCGGCGCTGCCCATCCAGTACAGCGACTACGCCCTGTGGCAGCGCCGCTGGCTGGAAGCCGGGGAGCAGGCGCGTCAACTGGAATATTGGCAGGCGCGCCTGGGCGATGAGCATCCGGTGCTGGAACTGCCCACCGACCGCCCACGCCCGGCGATGCCCAGCTACCAGGGCACGCGTCATAATTTCGCGATTGCGCCGGCACTGGCCGCGCAGCTGCGCAGTTGCGCGCAACAGCACAACGTCACGCTGTTCATGCTGTTACTGGGCGCCTTCAACGTGCTGCTGCACCGTTACACCGGCCAGGGCGATATCCGTGTCGGGGTGCCGATTGCCAACCGTAACCGCAGTGAAGTCGAAGGGCTGATCGGTTTCTTCGTCAACACCCAGGTGTTGCGCACCGAGCTGACCGGGCAAACCCGCGTTGCCGAGTTGCTGCAAGGCATCAAGGAGCACGCGCTCGGCGCCCAGGCCCATCAGGAATTGCCGTTCGAGCGCTTGGTGGAAGCCCTGAAAGTCGAGCGCAGCCTCAGCCACACGCCGCTGTTCCAGGTGATGTATAACCACCAGCCGGCGGTCGCCGATATCGCGTCCGTCAGTACCGCCTCCGGCCTGGAACTGGCACTGGTGGAGTGGCAGGGCCGCACCACCCAGTTCGACCTGACTCTGGATACCTATGAAAAATCCGGCACCCTGCACGCCGCGCTGACCTATGCCAACGACCTGTTCGACGCGTCGTCCATCGAGCGCATGGCCCGGCACTGGATCAGCCTGTTGCAGGCCATGGTTGCCGACGGCGAGCAGCGCATCGGCGAACTGCCGATGCTAACCGCCGCAGAGCAGCAGGTGCTGGTTCGGGACTGGAACCAGACCACCCAAACCTACCCGACCGAGCGCGGCATTCATCAGTTGCTCGAAGACCAGGCCCGGGCCACGCCGCAGGCCCCGGCACTGGTGTTCGGCGACACCACGTTGAGCTACGCCCAGCTCGACGCCCGCGCCAACCGATTGGCCCATGCCTTGCGCGAACAGGGCGTGGGCCCCGATGCATTGGTGGGCATTTGCGTTGAGCGCTCGGTGGAGATGGTGGTGGGCTTGCTGGCCGTTCTCAAGGCTGGTGGCGCCTACGTGCCGCTTGACCCCGAATACCCCCGGGACCGCCTGGCCTACATGATCGAGGACAGCGGCATCCAATTGCTGCTCAGCCAGCACAGCCTGCTGCCGTTGCTGCCCACCGACGCAATCCGTGTGATGGTCCTGGACCAGGCAACGGGTTGGCTTGACGGTTACAGCAGCGCATCACCGGCCGTGACGATCCAGGCGCTGAACCTCGCCTATGTGATCTACACCTCCGGCTCCACCGGCAAGCCCAAGGGCGCGGGCAACAGCCATCGCGCGCTGGTCAACCGTCTGTGCTGGATGCAACAGGCCTATAGCCTCGACGCCAGCGACGCGGTGCTGCAAAAAACCCCCTTCAGCTTTGACGTCTCGGTCTGGGAGTTCTTCTGGCCGCTGATGACCGGCGCGCGGCTGGTCATTGCCGCCCCCGGCGAACACCGCGAGCCGGCCCGCCTGATCGACACCATCGGCCGCCATGGCATTACCACCTTGCACTTCGTGCCCTCGATGCTCCAGGCGTTTATCCATGAGCCGGGCGTGCAGGCCTGCGGCAGCCTCAAGCGCATCGTGTGCAGCGGCGAAGCCTTGCCGCTGGATGCGCAGGTGCAAGTGTTCGCCAAACTGCCCCAGGCCGGGCTGTTCAACCTGTACGGCCCCACCGAAGCAGCCATCGACGTCACCCACTGGACCTGCACCGACGAAGGCCGCGACGCCGTGCCTATCGGTCGCCCGATCGCCAACCTCGGCACCTATGTACTCGACGCCCAACTCAACCCGGTGCCTGCCGGCGTGTCGGGCGAGCTGTACCTGGGCGGCACCGGCCTGGCCCGCAGCTATCACCGGCGCCCGGCGCTGACCGCCGAACGTTTTGTGCCCAGCCCGTTTGCCGTCGGCGCGCGCCTGTACCGCACCGGCGACCGCGTGCGCCAACGTGCCGACGGTGTCATCGAATACCTCGGGCGCCTCGACCATCAAGTCAAGCTGCGTGGCCTGCGTATCGAGCTGGGCGAAATCGAGACACGCCTGATGCAACACCCCGGCGTGCGTGAGGCGGTGGTGCTGGTGCAGGGCGGCAAGCAACTGGTGGCTTACCTGGTGCCGGACGGCGAAGCGCCGACGGACCTCAAGGCCTGGTTGCTCGGCAGTCTGCCGGAATACATGGTGCCGACCCACATGGTGTACCTGGCCAAGCTGCCGGTGACCGCCAATGGCAAACTCGACCGCAAGGCGCTGCCGTTGCCGGACGCCACGCCGCAGCAGGGGTTTGTCGCGCCGCAGAACGCTCTGCAAAAAGCCCTTGCGGCGATCTGGAGCGACGTGCTCGGTGTCGAGCACGTTGGCCTGGAAGACAATTTCTTCGAGCTGGGTGGCGACTCGATCATCTCCATCCAAGTGGTCAGCCGTGCGCGCCAGGCCGGGATTCGCCTCAGCCCGCGCGACCTGTTCCAGTACCAGAGCGTGCGCAGCCTGGCGCTAGTGGCGACGTTGGAGCAGGCCAGCGTTATCGACCAGGGGCCGGTCAGCGGCGAGGTGATCCTCACGCCGGTGCAGCAGAGCTTTTTTGCCCAGGCCATCCCGGCGCGCCAGCACTGGAACCAGTCGTTGCTATTGACCCCGCGTGAAGCCCTGGAGCCGACGCGCCTGGAAGCCGCCCTGACCCGAGTGCTCAACCATCACGACGCCCTGCGCCTACGTTTTGCGCAACGGGCCGACGGCTGGCTGCAAACTCATGGCGCGCCGGTCACCGGGCCTGCCCTGTGGCAATCCCATGCCGTCGATGACACTGAGCTGGCCGCGCTCTGCGACGAAGCCCAGCGCAGCCTTGACCTTGAGCAGGGGCCGCTGCTGCGCGCCGCGCTGGTGAACATGGCTGACGGCACCCAGCGCCTGTTGCTGGTGGTCCATCACCTGGTGATTGACGGCGTGTCCTGGCGCATCCTGCTTGAAGACGTGCAGCAGGCGTATGCCGAGGCATCGCTACCGGCCAAGACCAGTGCCTACCAGCAGTGGGCGCAGCAGTTGCAGGCCCATGCCCTGAACCTCGATGAACAGCTCGCGTACTGGCAGGCCCAGTCCGCCGACATGGACTTGCCCTGCGACAACCCCCACGGCGGCTTGCAAAACCGCCTGGGCAGCAAACTCGACGTGCGCCTCGACGCCGAGTACACCCGCCGGTTGCTGCAAGAAGCGCCGGCGGCCTATCGCACGCAGGTCAACGATTTGCTGCTGACCGCCCTGGCACGTGTCGTCAGCCGGTGGAGCGGTCAGCCCGGTGCCTTGATCCAGTTGGAAGGCCACGGCCGCGAAGACCTGTTCGATGGCCTTGACCTGACCCGTACCGTTGGCTGGTTCACCAGCCTGTTCCCGGTGCGCCTGCAGGCTGAGGGGCCATTGTCCAGTGCGATCCAGTCGGTCAAGGAGCAACTGCGCGCCGTGCCCGACAAAGGCATCGGCTATGGCCTGTTGCGTTACCTGGGAGCGCCGGCCGCCCGTGAAGCCCTGGCGGGCCTGGCGGCGCCGCGTATCACCTTCAACTACCTGGGCCAGTTCGACCGCCAGTTCAGCGAGTCGGCACTGTTTGTGCCGGCGGCCCAGGGCAGCGGCCAAGCCCAGGACCCCGAGGCGCCGCTGGCCAACTGGTTGACCGTGGAAGGGCAGGTGTATGGCGGCGAACTGACGCTGCAATGGGGCTTCAGCCGCGAGATGTTCGACACGGCGACCATCCAGCGCCTGGCCGATGAGTACGCGACGGAACTCAAGGCCTTGATCGAACATTGCTGCGCCACGCCGGCCGGGCAGGCCACGCCTTCGGACTTCCCGCTGGCGCGCCTGAGCCAGCAGCAATTGAACGCATTGCCCGTGGCGGGGCCGGCCATCGCCGATCTGTACCCGTTGTCGCCGATGCAGCAGGGCATGTTGTTCCACACCCTGTATGAGCCCGACGCCCAGGCCTATATCAACCAGTTGCGCCTGGATATCCAGGGCCTCGACCTGTTGGCGTTCGGCCGCGCCTGGCAGGCTGCGCTGGACCGACATGACATCCTGCGCAGCAGCTTCCACTGGCTGGGCCTGGACAGCGCCCACCAACTGATCCAGCGCCAGGTTGACGTGCAGTTGCACGTGATTGAAGACCTCAATGCCGACCTCGATGCCCTCGCTGGCGCCGAACGCGAGCAAGGTTTTGCGCTGGATACCGCGCCGTTGTTTCGCCTGATGCTGGTGCGCGGTGCCGGCGAGGCCTGGCATCTGATCTTCACCAGCCATCACATCCTGATGGATGGCTGGAGTAACGCCCAGTTGCTCGGTGAAGTCATTGCCCACTACGCCGGCCAGGCCGTACCGGCACCGTTGGGGCAGTTCCGCGACTACCTGGGCTGGCTGCAACAGCAAGGGTCGGGCGAGGCGTTCTGGAAAGCCGCCCTGGCACCGTTGCAGGCGCCGACCTTGCTGGCAGAAGCCTTGCGGCCACCGGTTGACGGCGGCGGCACGGCTGAGCATCAGCTCGTGCTGGAGGACGCCATAACGCGTGAGCTGAGCGAATTTGCCCGTCAACAGAAAGTCACCCTCAATACCCTGCTGCAGGGCGCCTGGAGCCTCTTGCTGCAACGCTATACCGGTCAGGACTGCGTGGCCTTCGGCGCCACTGTCGCCGGGCGCTCGGCGCCGTTGCCGGGGATCGAGCAGCAGTTGGGCCTGTTCATCAACACCTTGCCCATCATCAGCACGTTTTCGGCTGCGCAATCCACCGGCGACCGGCTGCGTGAACTGCAAGCCTTGAACGTAAGCCTGCGCGACCATGAACACGTGCCGCTCTACGACATCCAGGGCTGGGCCGGGCAACAGGGCGCCTTGTTCGACACCCTGCTGGTATTTGAAAACTTCCCGGTCGCCGAGGCCCTGAAGCAAGGCGCACCGGCAGGCCTGACCTTCGGGCGGATGCACAACCATGAACGCACCCACTACCCGCTGACCCTGGGGATAGAACTGGGCGCCAGCCTGCGCCTGGAGTTCAGCTACGACTGTGCGCGTTTCAGCGCGCGCCAGGTTGAACAACTGGCCGCCAACCTGCGGCACCTGCTGGTGCAATGGGTGGCGGATGCCAATGCACCGTTGGGCCGTTTGCAACTGCTCGACACCGCCGGGCAGCGCGACCTGCTTGCCCTGAGCCAATCGCTGGGTTCGGTGGCCCGTCATGACCGTGTGCACGAGCGCATTGCGGCCCAGGCCGAGGCCTCGCCGAACGCACTGGCGGTGCAGGCCGGGGATGAGCGCCTGACCTATGCCCAGCTCAATGAGCGGGCCAACCGCCTGGCGCATTGCCTGCTGGCGCACGGTGTCGGGCCGGGGCAGCGGGTCGGCCTGGCCTCACGGCGCGGGCCGCAACTGATCGTCAGCCTGCTCGCGGTGCTCAAGAGTGGCGCCGCGTACGTGCCGCTGGACCCGAACTATCCGAACGAACGCCTGGCCTACATGCTGGCCGACAGCCGCCTCGACCTGTTGCTCAGCGAAACCGGGTTGCTGCAGGATCTGCCGTTACCCGCCGCCCTGGTGCGCGTCGACTTCACCGTGTCGGGTGCGGAACTGGCCGTCTACCCGGCCACCAACCCGCCCAATCAGGCCATGGCGGCAGACCTGGCCTACGTGATCTACACCTCCGGCTCTACGGGGCGGCCCAAGGGCGTGGCCATCGACCATGCCGCCCTCGGCCAATTCTGTGAAACGGCGGCGCATTACAGCGCACTGACACCCGCGGACCGCGTGCTGCAATTTGCGACCTTCAGCTTCGACGGGTTTGTCGAACAGTGCTACCCGCCGTTGTGCGTCGGCGCGGCGCTGATCATGCGCGGCGACGAACTGTGGGATGCCGGGCAGTTGGCTCGGGAAATCGTCGACCAGGGCGTGACGCTCGCCGACCTGCCCGCGGCCTATTGGTACTTGCTGGCCAAGGAGTGCGCCGTTGACGGCCGCGCTCTGGGTAGCCTGCGCCAGGTGCATGTGGGCGGCGAAGCCATGGCGGTGGAGGGCGTACGCGCCTGGCACGCGGCGGGGTTGGGCAACGTGCGCCTGGTGAACACCTATGGCCCGACCGAGGCCACCGTGGTGTCCAGCGTGCACGACTGTCAGCTGGCGGATGCCAATGACACCTTTGGCATGCCGATCGGGCACGCTATCGACGGGCGTACGCTGTACGTGCTGGACAGTGCGTTTCAGTTGCTGCCGACGTGCGGCGTTGGTGAGTTGTGCATCGGCGCCGCGGCCGGCCTGGCCCAGGGCTATTTCGACCGCCCGGCGCTCACCGCCGAACGCTTTGTGCCGGACCCGTTTTCCGGTGTGCCCGGCGCGCGGCTCTACCGCAGCGGTGACCTGGCGCGCTACAACGAACACGCGGCATTGGAATACGTAGGGCGCATCGACCATCAAGTGAAAATCCGTGGTTTCCGGATCGAGATGGGCGAAATCGAGGCGTGCCTGCAAGCGCTGCCGCAGGTGCGCGAGGCGGCAGTGATTGCCGTGGCCGGGCCAGCCGGCGCGCAACTGGTGGCGTATGTCGTCGCCCGTGAGGCCGGCATCGACGGCCAAGGGTTGGCAGCGGTGTTGCGCCAGTCCTTGCCCGACTACATGGTGCCGACGCACTGGGTGCTGCTGGACGCCTTGCCGTTGAACAACAATGGCAAGCTCGACCGCCGCGCCTTGCCCGCGCCCGACCTGAATCAGCCGCGGGCCGCCTACCTGGCGCCGCAGAGCCTTCTGCAACAGCAACTCGCGGCCATCTGGCAGGCGGTGTTGCAGGTTGAGCAGGTCGGCCTGGGTGACCACTTCTTCGAGCGTGGCGGGCATTCGCTGTTGGCGACCCAGGTGGTCTCCCGTGTGCGCCATGAACTGAAGCGGGAAGTGCCGCTGCGCAGCGTGTTCGAGCATCCCACGTTGCTGGGTTTTGCCCAGGCTTGCGAGAGCCTGCAGGCGCAGGACAGTGTTCCCATGGTGGCGATGGAGCGTGGGGCGCCGATGCCGCTGTCGTCGGCCCAGGAGCGTCAGTGGTTCCTTTGGCAACTGGATCCGCACAGTGCGGCGTATCACGTACCGACGGCGTTGCATTTGCGCGGCCAATTGAATGTGCCTGCGCTTGAACAAGCGTTCCAGGCACTGGTGCAGCGGCATGAGGCGTTGCGTACCACCTTCGTGGAGGAGGGCGAACGTACCTTGCAGGTGATCCATGCCCACGTTGAACTGCCGGTGCTGCGAGAAAACGTGGAAGCTGCGCAGATCCAACGATGTGTCGAAGCGGAGATTCAGCGCCCGTTCGATCTGCTCAACGGGCCACTGATGCGCGTCAAATTGCTTGCGATCACCGCAGACCACCATGTGCTGGTGATCACCCAGCATCACATCGTCTCTGATGGCTGGTCGATGCAGATCGTGGTCGACGAACTGGTCAGTCTTTACGCCGCATTCTGTGCGGGCAGCGAGCCCGTGCTGGCGAGCTTGCCCTTGCAATACGCCGACTATGCCGCCTGGCAGCGCCAATGGGTCGCCGGTGGCGACAATGCGCGGCAATTGGCCTACTGGCTCGACAAACTGGGCGGCGAGCAGCCGGTGCTGGAGTTGCCGGTCGATTTCTCCCGGCCGGCCGAGCAGAGCTTTCGAGGCGCCCGCCTGGACTTCGCCTTGCCTGACGAGTTGGCGAGCGCCTTGCAGCAGGTGGCGCGGCGCGAACAGGTCACATTGTTCACGGTGTTGCTGGCCTCGTTCCAGATGCTGCTGCACCGGTACAGCGGCCAGAACGATATCCGTGTCGGCGTGCCGGTGGCCAACCGCAATCGCCTGGAAACCGAGGGGCTGGTCGGGTTTTTCGTCAACACTCAGGTGCTGCGCGCCGAGTTCGGCGACGCGCTGTCGTTCACAGCCCTGTTGCGGCAGGTTCACCAGTCGGTGCTCGAGGCCCAAACGTTCCAGGACTTACCGTTCGAGCAACTGGTCGAGGCCTTGCAGCCCCAGCGCAGCCTGAGTCATAGCCCGCTGTTCCAAGTGCTGTTCAACCATCAGAACCGCGAGCAACGCCAGGTCCGGTTGTCGGGCCTGTCCATTGAAGGCATCGCCTGGGACAGTGGCACGGCGCAATTCGACCTGACCCTGGATACGGTGGAAGTGGCGGGCGGGTTGGCGGCGTCGTTGACCTACGCCACGGACTTGTTCCAACGCGGCACCGTCGAGCAGTTGGCGCGCCACTGGCAGAACCTGTTGCGCGCTATCGTCAGCCAGCCTGCACAGGCGATCAGCGAATTGCCGCTGCTGGGCGCCGACGAGCGCCAGGTTATCCTGCGCGATTGGAACAGCCTTGAACTACCGGCCACCTTCGACGGCGGCCTGCACCAGCTGTTCGAAGCTCAGGCCGATGCAGGTCCCGAGCAACTGGCGATGCTGTTTGGCGAGCAGGCGTTGGACTATCGCCAGCTCAATGCGCGCGCCAACCGCCTGGCTCGACGCCTGCGGGCTCGTGGCGTAGGCCCTGAGGTTCGCGTGGGCGTGTTGCTGCCACGTTCGGTGGAAATGGTCGTGGCGCTCCTGGCGGTGCTCAAAGCGGGAGGCACCTACGTGCCGCTGGACCCGAATTACCCGGCCGATCGCATTGCCTACATGCTTGAAAACAGCCAGGCGCGCCTGGTGCTGAGCAATGACCCGGCCCAGGTTGGTGGTGCGCACGTGCTGGTGGTCGTACCCGAAGACGTTGATGCAAGCGCCCCGGACTGTGCCGACCTGCCTGCACTCGCGCATGCCGACAACCTGGCCTATGTCATCTACACCTCGGGTTCCACGGGCAAGCCAAAAGGCGTCGCCATCAGCCATCGCAACGCGGTGTCGCTGGTCCAGTGGGCCCAGGGGGTCTATCGTCGCGAAGACTTGCAGGGCGTATTGGCGTCTACCTCGATCTGCTTTGACCTGTCGGTTTGGGAACTGTTTGTGACCCTGGGCAGCGGTGGCTTCTTTGTGCTCGCCGAAAACGCCCTGGCCCTCGCCGATTTGCCGGCGCGCGATCGCGTCACGCTGATCAACACCGTGCCGTCGGCGATTGCCGCCCTGCATGCGGCCGGGCAAATCCCCGCCAGCGTGCGCATCATCAACCTGGCCGGTGAGCCGTTGAAGCAGCCACTGGTCGACGCGCTTTACAGTCACCCGACGCTGCAGCATGTGTACGACCTGTATGGCCCTTCCGAAGACACTACCTATTCGACGTATGTGCGACGAGTAGCGGGCGGGCAGCCGAGCATCGGGCGGCCGTTGGCGGGTACCGACAGCTATGTCCTTGACGAGCATTTGCAGCCGGTGCCGATCGGCGTGGCGGGCGAGTTGTACCTGGCCGGCGCCGGTATCGCCCGTGGGTACTTGCAGCGTCCGGACCTGACCGCGGAACGCTTTGTGCCGAACCCCTTCGGGGCGGGGGCGCAGCGCCTGTATCGCACCGGTGACCTGGTGCGCTACCTGGCCGATGGTCACATCCAGTACCTGGGACGTATCGACCACCAGACCAAGGTGCGTGGTTTCCGGATCGAGCTGGGGGAAATCGAACAGCGGCTGCTGCAACACCCCTCGATCGACGAAACCGTGGTGGTCGCCCATGACGGTGAGCACGGTACCCGTTTGATCGCCTACCTGGTGTCTGAACAGCCGGCGCCGCAGGCGTTGCATGAAGACGCGCGTGACTGGCTCAAGCAGACCTTGCCCGAGTACATGCTGCCGGCGCAGTGGGTCACGCTGGCGCGTTTGCCCCTGACGCCTAACGGCAAGCTTGACCGCAAAGCGTTGCCGGTACCTGAATTACAGCCTGCCCTGGCGGGCTATCAGGCGCCTCGCAATGAAATGGAGCGAGGCTTGGCTGGGCTCTGGCAGGAGGTGTTGAAACTCGATCAGGTGGGGGTGAGCGACAACTTCTTCGAGCTGGGTGGTGACTCGATTGTCTCTATCCAGTTGGTCAGCCGCGCACGTGCGTCCGGTATTCACTTCACCGCCAAAGAGCTGTTTACCCATCAAACCGTACAGGGCCTGGCACGCGTGGCGCGGCATGCGCCGCCGCAGGCCGTGGTCGAACAGGGCCCGGTGACGGGCGCCACACCGCTGTTGGCGATTCAACAGGACTTTTTTGCACAGGCTATTGCCGAGCGCCATCACTGGAACCAGTCGGTGTTGCTGCGTCCTGCCCGGGCCTTGCAGGCCGAGGCACTGGAGCAGGCGCTGCAGGCGCTGATCGGGCATCACGATGCCTTGCGCCTGAGTTTCAGCCAGGGCGCACAGGGCTGGGAAGCCAGCCACCGCTCACCCGCTGACCGGCCGGTGGTGCTGTGGCAAGCCGAGGTCGACGACAGCCAGGCGCTTGCGCAGTGGGCCGATCGCGCCCAGCGTTCGCTGGACTTGCAGGGAGGCCTGCTGCGCGCATTGCTGGCGCACATGGCCGACGGCAGCCAGCGCCTGTTATTGGTTGTGCATCATCTGGTGGTCGATGGCGTGTCCTGGCGCATAGTGCTGGAGGATCTGCAACTGGCCTACCGTCAGGCTCATGGCGCGCAAACCATCCGCTTGCCCGCCAAGACTTGCGCCTTCAAAACATGGGCCGAGCGTTTGCAGATATACGCCCAAAGTACCCAGTTGCAGGCTGAACTCGCGTACTGGCAGGCCCAGGGCGCCACTGGCGAACTGCCGTGTGACAACATCGAGGGCAGCCTGGAAAACCGCTATGCGGCAACCGTGCAGTCACGTCTGGACCCGGCGCTGACCCGCCAGTTGCTGCAAGAGGCCCCCGCGGCTTATCGCACCCAGGTCAATGACCTGCTGCTGACGGCGCTGGCGCGCGTGGTGTCGCGCTGGAGCGCACAAAGCAGTGCGCTGATCCAGTTGGAAGGCCATGGGCGTGAAGAACTCTTCGACAACCTGGATGTCACCCGCACCGTGGGCTGGTTCACCAGTTTGTTCCCGGTACGCCTTACACCCGAAGTCTCGCTGGACGGTTCGATCAAGGCGATCAAGGAGCAATTGCGCGGTGTCCCGCACAAGGGCATCGGCTTTGGCGTGTTGCGTTATCTGGGCGATGAGGCGTCCCGTGCGGCACTTAGCCAGTTGGCTGTACCGCGGATCACCTTCAATTACCTGGGGCAGTTCGACGGCCAGTTCGATGAAACCTCGTTGTTCGTCCCTGCTACAGAATTCGCGGGTGCCGAGCAGAGCGAGCGGGCGCCACTAAGCAACTGGCTGTCGCTCAATGGTCGGGTCTACGCCGGCGAGCTGAGCATGGACTGGAGTTTCAGCACGCAGATGTTTGCTGAAACCACCGTGCAGCGGCTGGCGGACGAGTACATGCTCGAACTCAAGGCGCTGATCGCACATTGCTGTGACGGGAGGGCGGCAGGCGTCACGCCTACGGACTTCCTCCAGGCTGGCCTGGGTCAGGTGCAATTGGACCGCCTGGCAGTTCCTGCGCGTGATATCGCCGATATCTATCCTTTGTCACCGATGCAGCAAGGCATGTTGTTCCACAGTCGCCTTGCGCAAAACGGTGGCGATTACATCAACCAGATGCGCGTTGCCGTCCAGGGGCTCGACGTCGAGCGTTTTCGAGCGGCCTGGCAAGACAGCGTCAATAACAATGATGTCTTGCGCACCGGGTTTATCTGGGAAAGCGAACATCAGCAGCCCCTGCAGATTGTTCAGCGTCACGCCGAGTTGCCCTTCGAAACCCATGACTGGCTTGAACGCGCGGATCTGGAACCCGCCCTGCAGACGCTGGCGCAACAGCAATTGCATCAGGGCTTCGACCTGGCACGGCCGCCGCTGCTGCGTCTGGCGGTGGTTCGCACGGCTCCCGAACGTTACGAAATGATCTATACCAGCCATCACATCTTGATGGACGGCTGGAGTAACTCGCAGTTGCTCGGCGAGGTGTTGCAACGCTATAGCGGGCAAGCTCCGGCCCCGCGCACGGGCAGTTATGGCGACTACATTGCCTGGCTCAAGCGTCAGGACGACGCTGCCAGCGAAGCGTTCTGGAAGCAGCAGTTGGCCAGGCTGGAGGAGCCGACCTTGCTGGCGCGCAGTCTTGACGCGCCGCAGAGTGAGTCGCAGCCTGGCCACGGTAGCCATCAGCAGCTGCTTGATCGCGAGCACACCCAGCGCCTTGGCGACTTTGCCCGACTTCGCAAAGTCACCCTCAACACCCTGGTGCAAGGTGCCTGGCTGCTGCTGTTGCAGGGGTATACCGGGCAGCCGACCGTGACTTTCGGTGCCACGGTGTCGGGGCGTCCCGCCGATTTGGCGGGTGTCGAGCAGCAGGTCGGCTTGTTTATCAATACATTGCCGGTGATCGCCAGCCCTCGCAGTGAACAGTTGGTAAGTGCCTGGCTGCAAGACGTGCAGTCGCTCAACCTGGCCTTGCGTGAGTACGAGCACACGCCTTTGTTTGATATCCAGCGCTGGGCGGGGCATGGCGGCACCGCTCTGTTTGACAGCCTGTTGGTGTTCGAGAACTACCCCGTGTCGCAAGCGCTGGAGCAGGGTGCGCCGGCGGGCATCGCGTTTGGCGAGGTCAGCAGCCATGAGCAGACCAGTGTGCCGTTGACGGTGCTGGTCGACGCCGGCCAGACGCTGTCGCTGCAGTTTGCCTATGACCGCCAACACTTCGATGCTGGCGTGGTCAAGCAATTGGCCGGGCACCTTCAGCACCTGTTGCTGCAAATGGCGGACAGCAGCGAGCAGGCCAGGCTTGGCGATTTGCGCTTGCTGGACGGTGCGCAACGTCAACAGATCGTAGACAGCTGGAACGCCACTGAAACCACCTACCCATTGACCTGCAGCATCCAGCACCTGATCGAGCAGCAAGTGCTGCGCACGCCCGACGCCACGGCGCTGGTGTTTGCCGACGAGCGTCTGAGCTATGCGCAACTCAATGCGCGGGCGAACCGCCTGGCGCATAAGCTGATCGAAGCCGGCGTGGGCCCTGAGCGGTTGGTGGGGATTGCGCTGGAGCGCTCGATTGAAATGGTGGTCGGCTTGCTGGCCATCCTCAAAGCGGGGGGCGCTTACGTACCGTTGGACCCGGAATACCCGCAGGATCGCCTGCGCTACATGATCGAGGACAGCGGCGTCTCGTTGTTGCTGAGTCAAGCGGGGGTGGTTGACGGCCTGCCGCTCGCCGCCGGTGTGCGCACCCTGCTGCTGGACCAGCCGGCCACCTGGCTTGAAGGTTACAGTGCCGCCAACCCGCGGGTCAGCGTGCACCCCGAAGGCTTGGCCTATGTGATTTACACCTCTGGTTCCACGGGCAAGCCCAAGGGCGCGGGCAACCGGCATTCGGCGCTGGTCAATCGGTTGTGCTGGATGCAGCAGGCCTACGGGCTCAGTGCCGCGGACACGGTCTTGCAGAAAACCCCGTTCAGCTTCGATGTGTCGGTCTGGGAGTTTTTCTGGCCATTGATGACAGGGGCTCGCTTGGCGATGGCTGCTCCCGGCGACCACCGTGATCCGTCACGGCTGGTTGAGCTGATCAACCGTGAGCAGGTGACGACCCTGCATTTTGTGCCCTCGATGTTGCAGGCGTTCATGCAGGCGCACGCTGTGGACAGTTGCCTGAGCCTGGCCCGTATTGTATGCAGCGGCGAGGCGCTGCCGGTGGACGCCCAGCAGCAGGTGTTCGCGCGGCTGCCGAAGGCGCGGCTGTATAACTTGTACGGCCCGACCGAAGCGGCCATCGATGTGACCCATTGGACGTGCCTTGACGAGGGCCGTGACAGCGTGCCGATCGGGCGGCCGATCGCCAACCTCGCGTGCTTCATTCTGGATGCCAATCTGGAACCGCTGCCGGCGGGCGTGCTGGGTGAGCTGTACCTGGCGGGTGAAGGGCTGGCGCGGGGTTATCACCAGCGCCCGGCATTGACCGCCGAGCGCTTTGTCGTCAGCCCGCAAGGGCGGGGCCAGCGTATGTACCGCACCGGTGACCTGGCGCGCTATCGCGCCGATGGGGTCATCGAATACGCCGGGCGTATCGATCACCAGGTCAAGTTGCGCGGCCTGCGTATCGAGCTGGGGGAAATCGAAGCACGGCTGCTTGAGCATGAGCATGTACGCGAGGCGGTGGTGGTAGCCGTCGACGATACGTCACTGGTGGCCTACGTGGTGCTTGGCGAGCAAGGTCGGCGCGAACACCCAGCCCCGGCCACTGAACTCAAGCTACATGTGGGCCAGGCGCTGCCTGCTTATATGGTGCCCAACCATGTGCAGGTTCTGGAGCGTATGCCGCTCAGCCCCAACGGCAAGCTCGACCGCAAGGCGCTGCCCAAGCCGGACGCCGGGCAGGCGGCCCAGGCCTACGTGGCCCCGGACAGCGAGCTGGCCCAACAGGTGGCGCAGATCTGGCAAAGCGTGCTGGAAATCGCGCAAGTGGGGCTCAACGACAACTTCTTTGCGCTGGGCGGGCACTCGTTGTTGGCGACGCAAGTGGTCATGCGCATTCGCCAGCAACTGGAGCTGGATGTTCCGCTCAACCTGCTGTTCGGCACACAAAACCTGGGCGAATTCTGCAGTGAACTACAGGGCCTGCAAGGCGATTTACAGCCTTTGCAGGATGAACTGACTAAATCTCTGGACGCCCTCAAACGTCTATCAGCCAATGATCTTGAGAAACTGATTTCTTAATTGAGGGCTATGGCGTGCAAAAGTTAATCGAGTCGGTGGGAGCGCTTTCTGCGAAGGAAAGGAAGGCGCTGGCCGTCTTGCTCAAGCAAAAAGGAATTAACCTGTTCGGTGTTGCGCCTATCTTCAAGCGTGACGCCGACGAGCCTCTATTGCTTTCATACGCCCAGCAGCGCCAATGGTTCCTGTGGCAACTGGAACCTGACAGCGCGGCCTACAACCTGTCCAAGGCGCTGCGCCTGACGGGTAGCTTGAATCTTGACGCCTTGAATAACAGCCTGGCGGGACTGATGGCTTGCCATGAAAGCCTGCGCACCACGTTTGTCCAGGACGCAGACCGTGTGCTGCAGTGCATTGCCGCGACAGGCGGCGCATCGCTGGTGGCCGAGGCCCATGAAGCCCGATGGGCGGCCGAAGGTGAGGCCGGCTTGCAGGCCGTGGTAGAAGCCGAGATCGCCCGGCCGTTCGATCTGGCAACGGGGCCGCTGATTCGGGCTCGTCTGCTTCGGCTTGCCGAGGACCAGCATGTGCTGGTTCTGACCTTGCACCACAGCATCTGTGACGGTGCTTCCTTGCAGGTCATGGTCAATGAGTTGGTGCAGCTGTACGCAGCCTTCAGCCAGGGGCACCCGGCACAACTGCCGGCGCTGCCGGTGCAATATGCCGACTATGCACTGTGGCAGCGGCATTGGATGGAGGCGGGGGAGCGCGAGCGTCAATTGGGCTACTGGCAGGCCCAGTTGGCCGGCGAGCAGCCGGTACTTGAGCTGCCCACCGACCATGCGCGCCCAGCGGTGCAGAGCTTTGCCGGCGCCTCGGTCAACGTTGAGCTGGGCGCTCAGCGCCTGGAAGCGCTCAAGCGTCTGGGCCAGCGTGAGAACGTCACCACGTTCGTGATATTGCTTGCCTCGTTCCAACTGCTGCTGCATCGCTACAGTGGCCAGGCGGATATCCGCGTCGGTGTGCCTATCGCCAACCGCAGTCGCAGTGAAACCGAGCGGCTGATCGGCTTTTTGGTCAATACCCAAGTGCTGCGCACTGAAGTGGATAGCCGCACCAGTGTTCGCGGTCTGCTGCAACAGGTGCGCAAAACCGCATTGGATGCGCAGGCGCATCAGGACTTGCCTTTTGAGCAGTTGGTTGAGGTGCTGCAACCCGAGCGTAGCCTGAGCCGTAACCCGCTGTTCCAAGTCATGTTCAACCACCAGGCCGAAGACCGGCAGGCTACGTCCATGCAACTGGCCGATTTGCAGGTGCAGGGGCTGGAGTGGGAAAGTCACTCGGCGCAGTTTGACCTGACGCTCAATACCGTTGAGCACGGCACTGGGGTTTCGGCAGGCTTTACCTATGCCTCGGACCTGTTCGACGCCTCGACCATCGAGCGCATGGCCGGCCATTGGCTCGCACTGCTCGACGCGATGCTGGCCGCGCCAGAACAGCCGGTTGAAACGTTGTCGATGCTGGCCGCCAGCGAACGCAGCACCTTGCTCGACGGCTGGAACGCCACCGCCACCGACTTCCCATTGCAGCACACCGTGCAGCAACTGATCGAAGCCCAGGTGCGGCACACCCCGGACGCGCCGGCGCTGGCGTTCGGTGAAGAGCGCCTGAGCTATCGCCAGCTCAACGAGCG